>ERZ795056.1617-NODE-1617-length-26280-cov-12.100744_pt1 | contig 26280 bp, 8 predicted proteins | sample MGYA00375140_ERZ795056 | MGnify/ENA primary metagenome ERZ795056 (study PRJEB30185, sample SAMN05720227) | activated sludge metagenome | isolation source: Anaerobic digester | place: USA | collected 2015-03-09 ... | reverse complement strand
GCGCTTTTCCCGACAGCCTGAAGGCTGTGCTACCGACACATTTTATCACTTTCAAAAATCACGAACCATGTTTGCTACCAAAAATAGTCCTGTTTTCGCCGGCATCGCTGCCGCAATTGTTGTCGCTATCGTTGTCAGTATCGGCTACCACCTGTCGCCGGTGGGCTCCCCGATGGAAACTTTTTTCTTTGCCCTGGGCGGTAAATTGCCCAACGGGTTTATCCAGATTGTTGCCTTCGGCGGTTTTTTCACGGCGCTGTTCAGCCTGCAGGCAATTTCGAAACGCATCGATTTCGAAGAAGCCGCCTACAACGCCAAACTGCTGCCCGAATCGGAACAGTTCGTTTTGTATCCGGAAGACGTAGCGCGCATCAAACTCGATACCATCGAAGCGGAACGGCACTTCGGCCCGCGCATGCTGACCGATCTGATCAAACAAACAGCCACCAAGTTCCGCTCGAACAACTCCCCTGCCGACGCCCTGGAAATCACCAAAACCGTGAGCGCCCTGCAATACAAAGCCCTGGAAAAAGAGTTCTGGCTGGTGGGTATCTGCCAGACGCTTATTCCTACTTTCGGTTTTCTCGGCACGGTGTGGGGACTCGCTTCGGCCATCCTCAGTCTGGGTAGCATCAAACCGGTGAGTATGGCTGCCAATGCGGGCGCTACAGGCACGGTAGCGGCTCCGCCTTCGGGCCAGGTAGCGCTTTCCGCTGGTGATATCGAAACGCTGGTAGATCACATGGGTATGGCGTTTTTTGCTACCATGCTGGCCATTGCACTGAGTTTGGTGGTGGTGGTTTTATCCAAAAAACTGGAAGCGCGGGTGGAAGAGTTTCATTTAAAAATGCAGGGATATGTGGTGGAGAATCTGGTGAATCGGATACAGTTGTAAGAAGTTGTTTTCCCCTGTATTTCCGCCCTACCTTTGCGGCGTATCGTTCTTTCCCCCGGCAAGCCGATAATGTTCCGCCCTCATGCGCTTCTTCTTATCCTTCATCCTGCTCTTGCTCTGGATGCCCGCCGGGGCACAGTCCGGCCGCTTTCTAATCAATATCCGGCACCTGAATGTAGAAAACGGACTTGCGCAACGGGAAGTTCTCAGCGTTTGGGAGGATACGCGGGGGTTTATGTGGGCGGGAACCCGGGCCGGGCTGAATTTTTTCGACGGTCAGGCATTCGGGCACATCAGCGCACCGACCACCGTTTTTCGTTTCGATACGATCCGGGAAATGGCGGAAGACGACCAGGGCTGGTTGTGGCTTTTTAATGAAGTGGCCGGGAAAGGTTCGCTCGCATGTTGCCCGTTGCAGGGAGGAACGATTCGCTCTTTTGAGGAGCGTTTCGACAAGGCCCCTTTTGAAGCGGCTTCCGTCAAGATGCTACTCGGTCTGCGCGGCGAAAAAGTCATCATTGTTCTAAAAGGAGAAAGGCTGTGGTGTTTTAAAAACGGCGGTTTTCACCCGATCGATTTGCCACCCGGATGGGCAGTGGTGCGGCTGTTGCATTCGGGTAACCTGCTTTGTACCCGGGACGGTGTTTTTGCTGTTTTTGATGAAAAGGGGCAATGGCTGGAAAATTTGCCGGATGCGGGCAGGCCTGTGTATGAGTACGTCGAATACGGCGCCGGCAAATGGCTGGTATTGACAATGGACGGGCATTTGCATATCCTGGAACAAACGCCTTCCGGAGCGCCTCAATGGCGCCACGATATATTCCGGCTTACCCGCGATCTGGACATTATTCCGACGGTAAAATTAACCGTGAATCCCGAAAACGGCGCCATATTCATCGCCAACTGGGCAAATCTGACCATTCTGGCGCCGCTAAACGATAACAGCACGAGGGCCATTGTACTACGGTCGGAAACCTTCGACCGCCACGTCCGCCAGGTGTTATTCGACCGCCGCGGAACCGCCTGGGTGGCTACGGAGAACGGTATCCGGCTCATTCGCATGCAGCCGTCTTTCTTCTCGCGCTTCCCGGCTCCGGATACCTTGCTGCGACGCATGAATTTCCGGGGAATGGCCGAGGGCGCCGGTGGCATGCTGTACGCCGCACTGGAAAACGCTTCGCTGGTGGTCTGCGACCCGCATGGCAGAACCTGTAAACCCGTTAACCTGAATTTGAAAGCCTGGTCGCTTACCGCCGAAACGGACGGGAGCGTCAGGATCGCGGGCAACAAACTGGGCCTGTACACCTCGGGAAAAGGGTTGGAAAATGTGAGTGCCGGTCCGCCTGGCAACGACACTTTGCAAATCTGGTCGATGGCGCGCCGGAAGGACGGTCGCTGGTGGCTGGGAAGTGAAGGCGGATTGTACGAGGCCGATCCGGAAAACGGCAGCCGCATACGGCTCGCAGTACAATTCGGCGCACAGCCAGTCCTGAACAAAGCCAGAATCCTTCAAATCACGCCGGCCGAAGCAGGCAGATGGTGGCTGGCAACCAACGCCGGGCTGTTTCGAATCGACGAGGCAACGAATGTAGTGGAACGTTACTGGCCGGGAGGACAAGGGCGGTTTTACCTGCCGTCTGCAAATATTCAGTTTGTTCACTGCGACACGGAGGGCGTTTGTTGGATCGCCACTGCCGACCAGGGATTATTGCGCTGGCAGCCCGCATCGGGGATGTGTCAGGCATTTACCCGGCGCGAAGGCATGAGCAACAATAATCTGTACGCCATCTTTGAAGACCGGCACGCCGGGCTGTGGATCAGCAGTGCCAACGGCATCATACGCTTCGACAAAAAGCGTTTCAGCAGCCAGGCGTTTTTGCCGGCCGACGGCACTTCGCATTACGAATTCAACCGCATTGCATATTGCCGCGCAGCGGACGGGTGTATTTATTTCGGAAGCCTGGACGGTATCACGGCGTTTTACCCGGATGAATTTTACAACGATACTGCCTATGCTGTTCCCCTGAAGATCGTTCGCATGCAACGGTATGACACGCGGCAGGGCAGGCTGATCGATGTTTCACCAGTGCCGGAAACACTTACGGTGCTGGAATTGCCCGCCGAAAGCCGAATTTTCACCGTAACACTTTCGCTGCAAGACTATTTTTACGCACCCGCGATTGTGTACGAATACCTGCTCGACCAGGACCGGAAATGGATTCCTGTTACGGGCAACGAAGTGCGGCTTTCGGGTTTGTCGTATGGCGGGCACGTGTTGCAGTTGCGCGCTCGCGGCGCCCGCGGACAATATTCAACCAGTCAGATCACCCTACCCCTCCACGTTGCATGGCCTTTTTACCTGCGCTGGTGGTTTCTGGGTGGCAGTGTGGCACTGCTCGCAGGTGGGACGGGCTTTTTACTGCACCGCCGGACGCGGAAATTTTTACAGCGGCAGCAGGAACTGGAACGCCTGGTGCAGGAACGCACCGAAGAAATTGCGGCCGACAAACGCCTCATCGAGGAGCAGGCTGCCGGCTTACGGCATCTCGACGAAACGAAATCGCGTTTTTTTGCCAACATTTCCCATGAACTGCGCACACCTCTCACACTGATCACGGGTCCGGTGGAACATTTGCTACAGCCCCCTTCAAAACTTCCGGAAGCAGCTTCGGAAACGCTCCGGCGCGTGCTGCGCAACAGCGGCAAACTGCTCGGACTCGTGGAAGAACTGCTGGAACTTTCCCGCCTCGATGCCGGTCAGGTCAGGTTGCACAAAGAACCGGTGCCGCTGCTGACATGGTGCAACCGGATATTCGCCGCCTTCCAACCGCAGGCGCAATGGAAGGGCGTGGATTTTACGCTGCAATGGGAGTTACCCGAAACCCTGACGCTGAACATTGATGGAGGGCGGCTGGAAAAGATCGTCAACAACCTGCTCATCAATGCCTTGCAGCACACCAGCCGCGGGCAATCGCTGCTGTGGACGGTAAGCCGTAGCGAAACGGATATCCGGATGGAGGTGCGCGATACGGGCACTGGCATCCATCCCGACGATTTGCCCCACGTATTCGAACGCTACTATCAATCGCGCCTTGCAGAACACCGCTCCGTCGGAGGCGCCGGTATCGGCCTGGCCCTGGCGAGCGAACTTACCGGTGTGCTCGACGGCAGCCTGACGGTACAAAGCACCTGGGGGGAAGGCAGTGTTTTTACCCTTTTATTTCCAGAAGAAAAAGCCGAAATGCCGCCGCAGGAATTGCCGCCGGTCGCTTTTATGCCGGACAACCCACCGGCATCGAACCTTTTGCCAACGGGTAGCAAGGCTACGCTGCTGATCGTGGAAGACAATGCCGATATGCAGGAACATCTCCACGAACTGCTCGGGCAAACCTATCGTCTGCTACCGGCAGCAGACGGCCGACAAGCCTGGGACTGGCTGCAACAAAACGGTCCGGAAGTAACCGACATCCGCCTTATCCTTTCAGATGTCATGATGCCGCAGATGGACGGTTTCGAACTCCTGGAACGTGCGAAAAAACATGCCCGATGGCGGCATCTGCCTTTTGTAATGCTGACCGCCCGCTCCGACGAGCAGGATAAACTACAGGCCCTGCGCCTGGGTGTGGACGATTACCTGACCAAACCGTTTTCCGCTGCGGAACTGCACGTACGGATAGCCAACCTGCTCACCCGCGCCGCACGTCGCCCGCTTCTCCCACCCGGAGAGGACCCGGAGATGGCTTCTGCCGATGAGCGCTGGTTGCAGGAAATAGCCGTCGTGGCGCGCCGGGTACTGGAAGAAAAAAAACCGCTCAGCGTATCCTACCTGGCGCAGACGCTGCACGTAAGCGAACGAAGTCTGCAAAGAAAGATCAAGGAATTGACCGGCTTGAGCCCCGCCCAGTACCTGCTGGAATGCCGGCTCGACCGCGCGCGCTACCTGCTGGAGCAACGCGTGTTCACGACCATGCGCGAAGTGGCTTTTGCCGTCGGTTTCGAAACGCCGCACTATTTTTCCTCTGTGTATGAAAAACGTTTCGGCCGCACGCCTTCGAGTTATTTTACGAAGGAGTAGGTATTTTTGGCGGCTTAATCACCTTTTTTGGCGTAGAATTCAGCTCCACCCTGCCGGACTTTTGCAGCGCTTCCAATGTTGGAAGACTGTGAATTTCAACGACTATGTATTCCTTGTTACTCCGTGGCCGTCACCTTCCGGCTGGTCTGATCCTGCTCCTGTTTTTTCTAACTGCAATACTAACGGCGCCTGTGCATGCCCAGTCCAGTTTGACCATGGACGGCAATGTGCATCGCATCGAATATTCGGGCAACTATATCGATTATACAATTCCGGCTAACATCGGGCAGTACACGGATATCACCCTGAAAATCCACGGCGCCGATGGCGGGCGGCGCAAAGTGACATTCGCCGGCGCCACCATGTGTATCGCTTCCGGCGGCGGCGGGGCTACAGTCACTTTGTCTTTTCCGTTGGGCACCCTTGCCACAATGCTGAAACCGGGTGGAACACTGCGTTTTATTGTAGGTGGAAAAGGAGAAAGTGTTACCAGTAACAGTATTTTGGCGGCGGGCGGCGGCGGCGGATCGGCTGTGCTGTACAAGGCTCCGGGTGCGAACATCACTTGTAGTTTACCTTCTACCAACCTGAGCGACGCATCGACTTGCTGGGTTATGCTCGGTGTGGCCGGCGCTGGCGGCGGTGCGTATTCTTCCGGGGTATGCGGCGGATCGAACGGTAAAAACGGCAGTGCTAACACGGGCGGCAGTTCTTCCACACACGCCGGAGGACAAAACGGTCAGGGAGGAAATTCAAATCTCACAGACGGAGCAGGAGCAGGGGGTGGTGCATTCGGAGTGGGGGGCGGTGGCTCTTTTTACCGCGGTGGAGCAGGCCTGTTCACAGGCGGCGCCAAGGGTACCGGCGTCGAAGATGACGCAGACGGAGGTTGGGGATACGGCGGCGGCGGCTCGGCAGCCGGATCCAGCGGCGGCGAAGGTGCCGGCGGCGGCGGCGGCGGTTACAGCGGCGGCGGTGCAGGCGGTACCTATGCAAGCGGCGGCGGCGGCGGAAGTTTCAAGAACAGTGCTGCCTCCGGTAACAGCAGCATTACAGGGGGATCTGTTACGGCAAATCCTAAAAACGGTTACATTGAATACCAGTTTTCCAAATCGGACCCGCGCGCGCTCTGCAAAGACCTCAACGTTTACCTCGATGCCAGCGGATACGCTGCGGCGCCGGGCGCTTCCGACATCGACGCGGGTAGTTACGACGTGGAAGGTGGCCCGCTGACGTATTCTATCTTTCGTTCTCCTGACAGTTACGACTGTTACAGTAATAACTCTATTTACAATATCATTCTGGCCATCCAGGACCAGCAACAGAAAACCAATGCCTGTATTTCTTCCATAACGGTACTGGACACCTTGCCGCCTACACTCGGCTCGCCAGGTGACCAGCTGTTAAATGTATGCAACGGCCGTACGGTCACGTTGCCGAACCCGGACTATTACGATGCCTGCGGGACAGCCCTGATCATGTTCCGCGTGCTGCCGACCAATGCAGCCGGAACAGCTGTGGGCGATTGGTCCGTTTACAAGAACATCAACGAACGGACCGTGACCCTCAACGAAAATTATTATACCGTAGAATGGCTCGCCACCGACGTGAATGGCAACGCCGGTACAATCACCTATAAACTTACTTTTAAAGACCTCACGCCGCCGGTCGTAAAATGTAAAACGGCCACCGTACAACTCGACGCGACCGGCCAGGCGACACTTTTGGGAACGCAATTCGACAACGGGTCGACCGATTATTGCACCAGTATTGCCAGCCGCACCATGAGCCCTGCAACGGTAAGTTGCACCGATATCGGAGTTAAAACGGTTACACTCATGGTAACGGATCAGTCGGGTACCGCTGCATCCTGTACTACCCAGGTAACCGTGCAGGATGCCACGGCGCCGACGGCCAAGTGCAACAATATCGTGGTCAATTCCGCTGCCGATGGTACTGCGGGCATTACGATCGCTCAAATCGACAATAATTCTACCGACAATTGCGGTATCGTGTCGCGGCAATTAAGCCAAACCACATTTGCCTGTTCAGACTACCGTATTCAGGCGGTGACGCTGACGTTGAAAGACGCCAGCAACAATACCAGCACCTGCACGGCAGGAGTAGAAATTGTGCGCCCCACGACCTTGCAGGGGCAAACCTATACGGTGACCAACCTGAACAACTCGGGCGCCGGCTCTCTGCGCGCCGCCATCGAAGCGGCCAATGCCAGTGGTTGCGTTTCCATTAATTATCCCCACACCATCAACATCGCGGTAACCGGCACCATCAACCTGAACCCCCAGATCGAGATCAAAAACCACATGATCATCAACGGTCCGGGAGAAGAATTGCTGACCATCGATGCCAACAATGACAGCCGCCATTTCTGGATCAGCGACGGTAAAATCACGATCCGCAACCTGACCCTGAAAAACGGCCGTGCTTCCGGCATCAACAATGAAAGCGGCGGGGGCATGGGCGCAGGCGGTTCCATTTTCGTACACGAAGCAACCAACGTACTTCCCGGCACTATAGACCTCACGCTGGAATCGGTTACCTTCCTCGACAACTCCGCCAAAGGCGGTTCATCTGTTGTAAATGCATATAATGTGAACGGAACTTTACGGTGGTACCCTGCACCGATAGAAGGCGGCGGCATGTCCGGCAATCCTTTCAGCGGCACATCCTTCGGCGCAAATGGTACGACCGGCACTACCGGTACAACCAGTTATACCTACACGGTAAGTCCGACAGCCGGAGGTGTCGCAGGCACGGGTGGTTTCGGCGCGGGCGGTGGAGTTGGTGGCCGAGGTGGAGAGGGCTTTGCTTTCTGCCAGGTTGGGGGCAAAGGCGGTGCCGGGGGCAGCGGCGGTTTTGGCGGCGGCGGCGGCAACGGCGGCAGTGGCGGTGCAGGCCTGATCGCTTCCTGTGATGTTGTCATCATTGTCGCCGACCCGCTGGACCTTCCCGGCAGTTATGCTTACGAATACACAAAAGGTTATGGCGATGGCGGTAAAGGTGGCAACGGTGGTTTCGGCGGCGGCGGCGGCAAAGGTGGTTTCGGCACCTACCTCACCGGCGTCGGTGCCGGCGGATCGGGCGGTTTCGGCGGCGGCAATGGAAGCAAAATTTGTGGCGGCGGCGGCATGGGTGCCGGCGGCGCACTCTTCGTGACGACTGGTAAAGTACACCTGTCCGACGTGTTTTTCGACGGCAATACCGCTGAAGGCGGCAGTCTCCAAAATGAATCCGGTGGCGCCAGTGGCGGGGCCGGATTTGGCGGCGGTTTATTCGTTTACGATTTGTCGAACGGTACAACAGCGCTGGGCGCTTACCATACGGCACCCGTCGTGACTGCCTGCGGCGTGGTCTGGGCCAGAAACGATGCAGCCAACAGCAGCCCGGGAACGGTGCTGCTGGATGGCACCCACAACAACAACGACAACGTTTACGGTAAAATTACCGCTACCAGCAGTAGTGTGGACGCCGACGGCGATGGCTACAGTATATGCAACGATTGCGACGACAACAACGCAGTGATCAATCCGGGTGCACTGGAAATATGCGATGGCATCGACAACGACTGCGACGGATATATCGACCGCGACGACAGCAACTGGACCGACATCGTAAAACCGACGGCCCTGTGCAAAGCGGCCGCACTCGATGTCAGCGTGTCAGGCTCGGTCACACTGCCGGGTAGCCAGGTTAACAACGGCAGTTACGACAACTGTGCACTTTCGAGCGAACTGGTATTAACCGTGGCGCCTTCCGTTTTCACAGTAGCCAACCTTGGCACAAACACCGTCACTCTAACGGTTACAGACCTGAAAAACAACACTTCCACCTGTACCGCCCTGGTTACAGTTGAAAAAGGCGACGTAGATGGCGACGGCGTGGCCGATGTGGATGAAACCTGTCCCTTCGATCCGCTGAAAACCGCTCCGGGGATTTGCGGTTGCGGGGTGGTCGATGTGGCGCTCGACTTGAGCGTCACCGGCACCAATTGTACGATTTCACCCCAGGGAAGCATCACCACGATGACTTCGGGCGGTAATCTTACCGGATACGATGGCACCTTCAATCCCACAGCAACTGTGCTGAACGGCTTTGAAACCTATAATGGCATCGTGGTAGGAGATTTCAACAACGATGGCGCTTCCGATATTTTTGTCACGGACCCGACTGGTATCGATGACCCTGGCGCGCCGTTCCAGTATTCCTACCGATCGTTTCTCTGGCAAGGCAGCCTCGACCGGGCTTTTACCGGCAAGTCCACCTTCATTGAACCCGATGAAATGTATTACGCCGCAGGCGGCGATGTAAACAATGACGGCATCATAGACGTCCTCATTGGCAACAACTATAACTACGAGCCTTATTTCCGCCTGGGCAAAACGGATGGAGGCTTGGATGTCGGCTCCTCCATCGACGGAGGTCCGCTGGACATCGCCAAAATGGTAGACTGGGATAATGACGGAGACATCGACGTAATACGCGGAGGCGATCAGAACTGGGTAGTGAATCTGAACAATGGAAATTCAACCTTTGCTACCAGCAGTACCGTGCTCTCGGCTTCCGGCGGTCCGGGCAATTCCGCAGTCGGAAACCTGACAGGCAATACCCGGCCCGATATTGCCTATGCTGACAATGGCAACATCCGTATTTACGAAAATACCGGTACAGGTCTCGGAACCCTTGTGCTGCGCACAACACTTGCCAACGGCAGCGGCATCAATCATCTTTACCTGGCCGATACGGATGGCGACGGCGATAGCGATATCGTAGTAGCGAGCATCACCGGGACCAACAATATCTGGCGCAACGACGGCAACGGCGCCTTCGCCAACACCGGTGCTTCCCTCGGTTCCAATGCCCGAACTTTTGGTATCGGCGATATTGACAAGGATGGCGACCTCGATCTCTATGCTTTCGGAACTTCTTACAATGCCTATATCAACCAGGGATCGAACGTCTTTACCCTCAAAAGTCAGAGCATATATGCCGATAGCGACGACGGCGTATTGGCCGACATAGATGGCGACGGCGCCCTCGACGTGGTGGTGAAAAAGACGGGTGAAGTGTATATTTACTGGCAGGTTCCAACACTACATGAATATAGTTACCACTGGAATTCCGGGCAGACCAGCGCCTCGCTTACCAACCTCGCTGCAGCCACTTACACGGTTACCCTAACCGACGGTGCGGGTTGTTCCACCAGTGCGACAGCGGTTGTACAAAACGGCGCCAACGCACCGGCGGTTGCGCGCTGCCGCGACATTACGGTAGAGTTGCTGTCGGGAACTTCCGCTACGATTACGGCTGACCAGATCGACAACGGTTCCAGCGGTGGCTGCGGCCTTACCGGACGTTCCATTTTCCCTTCCATGTTCGATTGCTCCCAACTGGGCACCAACATCGTTACATTAACTGTTACGGATTACAACAACCACTCCGCTTCCTGCACTGCCACGGTAACCATACAGGACGAAACGGCTCCTGTGGCGCGTTGCAAAACGGCTACGGTTTACCTCGACGCAGACGGCATAGCCACGCCGACTGCAGCATCCGTCGATAACGGCTCTACTGATAACTGCGTCATTGCCGAACGCAACATCACACCGGCAACTTTCTCTTGTATCGATTTAGGCCAACAAACGGTGACACTAACGGTAAGCGATGCGTTCGGCCATAGCGACAGTTGCACGGTGACGGTTACCATTGCCGATACCATCCCGCCCACCATCGCTTGTCGGGACGGCGCCGTTATACTCGACACCACAGGCATACGTGTAGCAGAACCCCCGGCTTTCATTTATGAATCGGCCGATAATTGTGAAGTTGTTTTCTCCGACATCAGCCTCGACACGTTTACCTGTGCGCACATCGGCATGCAGGTCATTCAGGTGGCCGTAGCGGATATCAGCGGTAATTCGGCTATTTGCACGAGCACCGTTACAGTGGTGGATCTGTTTGCGCCCCAGGTACATTGTCAGGATGTGACCGTTTATCCATCGGCCGACGGCCAGGTTTCCGTGACAGCGGAGCAGGTAAATGACGGTTCTTACGATGCCTGCGGGATTGACAGTTATACGATTAACGAGGTGGAACTCAATTGCCTGGAGCGCAATGGCATCGTTACGCTGACTGTAACGGACGTACATGGTAACAGCGCCAGCTGTACTTCATCGGTTACGCTTCAGGATACGGTTGCTCCCGTAGTGCAGTGCCGCGACATCCCTGTGTACCTGAATTCCAGCGGACGGGCGGAAATTTCCGCCTCCGATTTGAACAATGGAGCCTCCGATTTCTGCGGCATCGCGACCGTGGAACTGACGAACAAAATATTTACCTGCGGAAACGTGGGAGAGGAAGTGGTGCTTCTGATCGTTTCGGATTATAGCGGCAACTTCGACTTTTGCACCGCCACAGTTACGGTGCTGGACACGATAAGCCCCAAAGCACTCTGCCGCCCCAGCACCCTTTATCTCGATGAAGAGGGCAATGGCGCCGTATCGATTTCTGATCTCGACAACGGCTCGACCGATGCCTGCGGAATTGCTTCGTGGAGCCTGAGCCGGCACTTGCTCGATTGCAGCGACCCCGGCGTTCAAAATATCACGCTCACTGTTACCGACAACAACGGCAATGAAGGTATATGCACGTCGGCTGTTACCGTACTCGACACCATCCGCCCGCAGGCATTGTGCCGCACCGTGTCTGTGGCGCTGAGTGCCGGTGGACAGGCCGTTTTGCAACCTGCCGATTTCGACAATGCTTCCTCTGACGCTTGCGGCATCGATTCTTTCGCCCTGAACACGGCGCTTCTGACTTGCAGCAATCTGGGTATCCAGCCGATTGTATTGCGGGTTTTCGACCCTGCCGGCAATATGGATTCCTGCTCTACTTTCGTGACCGTCATCGACACCATATCTCCCGTATTACTTTGTAAACCAATTACGCGTGCGCTCGACGCTTCGGGAAATGTAGCCTTGCAACCGGACGAATTGTTCCAGTCCGGTTCGGATAACTGCGGCATCGTTGATTTACAAAATGTTGTACCAAATACATTTACCTGTGCGCAACTGGGTGAAAATGTGGTGGTACTCAGCGCCGGAGATACGCACGGGAACTCCGCCTCGTGTTCGGCGGTCGTTACGATTGTAGACAATACTCCGCCCGTGCTGGTTTGCAAACCTGTTACCATTCAACTGAATGCTGCGGGCTCGGCTTCGATCGGCATAACCGAGGTGTTGCAGTACGGCACGGACAACTGCGGCCCGGTAATTCCTCAAAGTGCTACGCCCAATACTTTCAGTTGCACAAACTGGGGCACAAATACCGTCACTTTTGTCGCCGGAGACGGGCATGGTAATACGCAGAGTTGCACGGCAATTGTAACAGTTCAAGATGTGATCGTGCCATCAGTCACCTGCAAACCCGCCACCGTTTCGCTCAATGCTTCGGGCCAGGGCAGCATTACCACCGCCAGTGTTTTTGAAAATGGCTCTGACAACTGCGGAATCGTCATTCAGCAGTCGGTGTCGCCCAATACTTTCACTTGCTCCAATGTGGGTATAAATCTGGTTGTCCTCACCGTCAACGACAGCCACGGAAATACCACATCCTGTACGGCATCCGTGACGGTACAGGATGTGATTTCGCCATCTGTAACCTGCAAAACAGCCACCGTTTCGCTCAATGCTTCGGGCAACGGCAGCATTACCACAGCGGATGTTTTTGAAAGCGGCTCTGACAACTGCGGAATCGTCAATCAACAGTCGGTGTCGCCCAATACTTTCACTTGCGCCAATGTGGGTGTAAATCTTGTCGTACTCACCGTAAACGACAGCCACGGAAATACCAATTCCTGCACGGCATCCGTAACGGTACAGGATGTGATTTCGCCATCTGTAACCTGCAAACCTGCCACCGTTTCGCTTAACGCTTCGGGCCAGGGCAGCATTACCACCGCCAGTGTTTTTGAAAACGGCTCTGACAACTGCGGAATCGTCAATCAGCAGTCGGTGTCGCCCAATACTTTCACTTGCGCCAATGTGGGTGTAAATCTTGTCGTACTCACCGTAAACGACAGCCACGGAAATACCAATTTCTGCATGGCTTCAGTGACAGTAGCAGATAACATCGCGCCCTCCATGTTCTGCAAACCCGCCACGATCAACCTCGACGCAACGGGCAGTGCCGCTCTGACGGTTGCACAAGTGAACAACGGCAGCACGGACAACTGTACGTTGGCCTCGCTTGCCATCAGCCAGTCGTTTTTCGCATGCGGGCAACTGGGTAACAACAACGTTATACTCACTGGTACTGACCAGAGCGGGAACAGCGCAGGTTGTACGGCTGTCGTCACGGTAAAAGACGCCATTGCACCAGTCGCCAAATGCAAAAATGCGATCATCAATCTGGGTGTAAATGGTTCCGTAACCCTGTCGCCTTCCCTGATCGACAATGTTTCCACCGACAATTGTTCGTTCACTTTGAGCACCACACCTGCCACGTTCAGTTGCAGCCATGTGGGTACCAATATCGTCACACTCAAGGCAACGGATGCGGGCGGAAACACGAGGACCTGCACGGCAAACGTTACGGTGAAAGACGTATCGGCGCCCACCGCTGTATGCCAAACGTTGAATGTGTTTCTGAACGCAAGCGGACAGGCCAGCATTACGCCTGCACAGATCAACAACAACAGTTACGACGCCTGCGGCATCACCACCATGACGTTGAATAACAGCCAGTTTAACTGTTCCCAGATCAACGGCTCCGCTGTGAACGTTGTGCTGACGGTGAAGGACGCGAGCAACAACCAGTCGACCTGTTATACCCAAGTGTATGTAAAAGACAACATTGCACCCACCCCCCATTGCATCGACAGGAGTGTGGTACTGAGCGCTTCGGGCACGGCCACCGTACAAACCTCCCCGCTTGCTTCGGGCAGTGCCGACAACTGCTCCGTCACTTCCTACAGCCCGGTGGCAAAAGTGTACACCACGGCCAATCTCGGGGTGAACAACCTGACCATTACCGTGAAGGATTTCAACAACAACGCCGCAACCTGTGTTTCCAAAATTACGGTGTTGCCCTACGGCAGCAGTGTGCTGATCAGCCCGAACGATCCGGATGACGATTCGCATGAATCGGAACATTTTTCAAACAGATCAACACTCGATTTAATACTGTCGCCCAACCCGACTTCGGGGGCATCGACGGTGCATTTTAACCTGGCGGAAGCACAACCTTACCGCCTGCGATTGTTCGACGTGAACGGGCGCCTGGTGATGGACTCTGATTTTGACGGCCATGTCGGCGAGAACGTAGTGTCGCTGGAAATGGGCACGATGCAGGCAGGTATTTACCTGGTCGAAATACAGTCGGCCGACATGTGGGGACGAAAAAAATTAATACTTCAGTATTGAGGCATCATTTGTCAGGCGCTGTAAACAGTTCGTTTACAGCGCCTTTTTATTTATATCAATGGTTTATTGCCATAAAATATGTCAGGCGACTGACAAAAAAAACATTTTATGCCCTTGTCGATAGGATATTGAAAAAAAACTACCACTTTTGATTACTTAATGCTACCGTCCTACCATAATAGTTCAGGGAAAAACCCTGGTTTTAATTATCCGCTTTAATCTTCCCGTAGTCCGTTTTATTTTTTGGAAAGCTGTCAGATGATCGTTTACAGATCATGCTGCCCCGAACGCTGTAGCGCCTGACTTCAGTTGTATACTCTTTCTTTGTCATTCTTTTAAAATTCCTACCATATGTTTACAAATTCACTTCAGTTTTTTCATAGAAATACGTGGATGGTGATGCCGTTTCGGAGCAGCACCAGGCTCCTGTTGCTTGTGTTATGCGGATTCGCATACTTCCAAAGCCAGGCCGAAAACGGCCCTTTCAAAGGGACCGCGCCAAATACATCCCCTTCTTTTGACACGCCGACGGGATCCGTCGCTCCGCCTGTGAACAATGAGTGCTCCGGCGCGACCGTGCTGACGCCCGGCGCCACCTGTACCCCGACAGCAGGTACCAATGTGGAAGCGACACAAAGTATAGCGCCCATCACCTGCGGTATCTTTACGAGTTCGAGTGCACTCGACGTATGGTACCAGTTTACGGCAACAACCACTTCTCATATTGTCACGGTGGTGGGAGCAACCGGTTTTGATGCCATCATCGACGTACGCTCGGGCGCCTGCACCGGCACCAATATCGGTTGTGCCGATGGGACGACAAGTGGCGGCACGGAAACCGCTACAGTGGGTGGCCTCACAGTGGGTACCACCTACTTTGTGCGGGTGTATGGCTGGGCAGGCGGCACCGGTACATTTACCATTTGCGTTACTGGTGCACCTGCAGCACCGGCAAACAATGAATGCTCGAGCGCGACAACCCTGACATCCGGCACCACCTGCACCACAACCGCCGGTACCACCGTAAACGCAACACAAAGCATAGCGCCCATTACCTGCGCTAGTTTTACAAGTTCGGGGGCGCTCGATGTATGGTACAAGTTTACGGCAGTGGTCGCTTCCCATACGGTCACGGTGGTGGGAGCAACCGGTTTTGATGCTATCATCGACGTACGCTCTGGCTCCTGCAACGGTACCAACATTGGCTGCGCCGATGCGACGACAGGTGGCGGCACGGAATCGGCTACCGTAGGCGGCCTCACTGTGGGCAGCACCTATTTTGTACGGGTATATGGCTGGGCCGGCGGATCCGGCGCATTTACCATCTGCGTTACACATACGGCACCGCCGCCGCCGGCAAATAACGACTGCGCAAACGCAACCACCCTGACACCGGGGGCAAGCTGCACCCCTACTGCCGGCACAACAGTGAACGCGACCCAAAGCCTACCCGGCATCACCTGCGCTACGTTTACCGGCACGGCGGACGATGACGTGTGGTACAAGTTTACCGCTACCGCTGCAAATCACGATGTCACAGTAGTAGGAGGTGCCGGTTTCGATGCAGTGGTCGACGTGCGAACCGGTAGTTGCAACGGCACCAACATCGGTTGCGCCGACGCGACCGTTGCCTCAGGCACCGAAACGGTCAATTTAAGTGGCCTGACGGTTGGCTCTACTTATCTGGTCAGGGTATATAGTTTTAGCAGCCTCTCCAGCGCTCAGGGCACCTTTACCATTTGTGTAACAACCCCGGTCGTCGGTACGCCGCCGGCTTGCGCATCGGCTCCCACGTCTCCGACCAACGGGGGTAATACTTGTCTCGGAAATGTTACCCTCAGTTGGCCCGCCGTTGCCGACGCTACGAGTTATGACGTTTATTTTGGAACAGCCGCTTCGCCGCCGTTCGTGACCAATGCCGTCGGCACCACGTACAATGCGGGCAGCCTGGGCGCAGGCACCTATTTCTGGCAAATCCGACCGAAAAATGCAATCGGCACGGCTTCCGGCTGCGCGATCTGGACTTTCACGGTGGGCGACGTGACCCCTCCGACGATCACCTGCCCTGCCAGTATTACGACGAGCAACAGTCCGGCTACCGCATGTAGCGCCATTGTCACCTACGGCTCCATTTCCGCAACCGACAACTGTAGTGCGCCGAACATCGTACAGACCGGCGGCCCAAGCAGCGGCGCCAATTTCCTCGTTGGCATTACCACCGTTTCGTACCGGGCCACCGATGCCGCCGGCCTTTCCGCTAACTGCTCCTTTACAGTCACTGTCAATGACGCCACTGCGCCCAGCATCACCTGCCCGGCCAGTGTTACGACGACCAACAGTCCGGCTAACGCCTGCAGCGCAATTGTCACTTACGGCTCTATATCCGCAACTGATAACTGCACCGCACCATCCATCACCCGTATCGCCGGCCTAGCCAGCGGCAGCAATTTCCCGGTCGGCGTCACGACCATGGTTTACCGGGCCGCCGACCTCGCCAACAATACGGCCACTTGTTCCTTTAGCGTAACGGTGAATGACGTAACCGCACCGACGATCACCTGTCCGGCCAATATCACAGTAAACAACTCCCCGGCCACCGCCTGTAGCGCGCCGGTCACTTACAGTTCGATATCAGCGACCGATAACTGCACCGCGCCAACCATTACCCTGATCGGCGGCCAGGCCAGCGGCAGCACCTTCCCGCTTGGCGCTACCACCGTCGTTTTCAGGGCCAGCGATGCCTCCAACAACTCAAACACTTGTTCCTTTATCGTCACCGTCAGAGACGTGACGTTGCCGATGGCAAAATGTAAAAACGCGACCGTTAATCTGGCCGCCAACGGAACGGCCACGATTCAGCCTTCCGTGGTGAACAACGGTTCTACCGACAACTGTTCGCTGACCCTGAGCGTGACACCCAGTTCATTTACCTGTATCAATGTGGGCAATAACATCGTGACGCTCAAAGCCACGGACGGGTCCGGCAACATGGCCACCTGCGCCGCCACCGTCACCATTAAGGACGTGACGCCGCCCTCGGCCGTTTGTCAGCCGGTCACGGTGTTCCTGAACGCGAACGGGCAGGCCAGCATTACGCCCGGCCAGGTGGGCAACACCAGTACCGACGCTTGCGGTATTTCCACGATGACCCTCAACAGTACCCAGTTCAACTGCTCGCACATCAATGGCTCGCCCGTAACCGTGGTGCTGACTCTCAAAGATGTGAACAACAACCAGGCGACCTGCTACGGCCAGGTGTTCGTGAAGGACAATATCGCTCCTACACCGAACTGTGTAGACCGGACGGTCGTCCTGAACGCTGCGGGAAAGGCCACGGTACAAACCGCTCCGCTCGCATCAGGCAGCGGCGACAATTGCTCGGTTACCACCTACATCCCGGTATCCAAACAGTATAACACGTCCAATATCGGCGTCAACAGCCTGACCATTACCGTGAAGGACTTCAGCAACAACAGCGCTACCTGCGTTTCCCAGATCACGGTGCTTCCGTTCGGCAGCACGTTGCTGGTCAATCCAAATGATCAGGACGACAACTCATACGAACCTGAAAATTTTGTGAACCGCCCGAAACTCGACCTCATGCTGTTCCCCAACCCGACCCAGGGGGAAGCGACCCTGCAGTTTTACCTGCCGGAAGAACAGTCCTATCACCTGCGTTTGTTCGACGTGAACGGACGCCTGATCATGGACACGGATTTCGACGGCTATGCCGGAGAAAATGCCGTGACGCTGGAAATGGGCAGTTTGCAGCCGGGCATGTATGTGGTGGAAGTGGAATCGGCAGGGATGTGGGGAAGGAAGAAGGTGGTGTTGCAGGAGTAGTGAGTGAGGTATGAATCCCCTGTCTTTGTAGCACCAAATCTGCATGAACTCCGACTCCACGTCGTTGAATATCAATACTCTTAGTGCAGTTGAGTAAAAAAGCCTCTTAGTTTGCCGAAGTCCTGTGCTTGCGCGGGCGATTCTTGTAGGCAAGTTAGGGGGCTTTTTTATTCCTGTAATTCCAAGCATTGAAGCAAGACGTGTTGGTGAGTTTCAACTTCCATAATAATATCTTCTCTTTCTCTGATTCGGATCTTGCTTTCTATAAATGTCGGCAGTCAAAGATGATCTTCTGAAGATGTATGGGTAAATATTTTCCATTTTGAGAGTTTCTATTGGTAATTATGGCAAATATTTTCCAGTATAGGGCTTGTTGTGGCAAATATTTTCTACGATTATAAAATGGAAGCATACTATTTTACAAAAAGATATCAAAAATGGGACTGTTTTGGCTTGGAGTAGTTTTCAGATTATTAGGTTATTCTAATAACAGGGGGGACTTACTTCCCAATATGGAAGTTAAGCGTATTGATTGTCAGGTAGTTGTAGGAATTAGGGGCGAAGGCGCACTTTTCTAGTTGAAAATGATTGATTTATATAGATGGACAAGCCAGAAATACTTCTTTCCAAAAGATTTAGTAAACGTTTCCTACGCTTCGTATTTGTTTGATACTTGGAGTTACCCCTTCAGAAAGGCATTTACCAATTTCATCAAAAACCGCATAGAATTTCGCCCCTTTTATTTTTGCAATTTCCCGTTGCTTCTTAAATTCTGACAATATGTCCCGTCCCTCCTCAATGCATGTATTATAAGTACCAACGACGAAATCAGTCGATTTCACCCAAGAATCTTCTTCTTCTATTATCAAGTCATCAAAAATTTCTGGATTTTCTACACGAATTTTTTGAATCAATTCTGTTTCGAACTCACAATATGCCGTGGTGATCATATTTTTGTTAATAATACAATTAATGATATGATCGATTTTGCTTTGCTGAAATATGGAAATCTTATCAGTTAATGCCCATTTCAACTTCTTATAATATTCCGCTGTCCTAGAAAAAATCTTGGCGTTATCGTAAAGATTACTGAAGTCAATATTTTTTGTTTTAGCTATTTTTTGCTGGCGCTTCTTCAACTCTTCTTTGGAAATACAGTAATTTTTTATTACTTTCTGAAATGGCCCGGCAAGAGTAAAAACTTTTATTTCTTTCGATGTGTGAATGTGATCCCATAGATCCTTTCTTTTTGAATATTCTCCATAATCATCACTTGCTGAATATTTTTTGATCAAATCATTCATCAAAGACATCAATGATGTCAGTACATCTTTTAAAAACATGTCCAGCCCCTCGCGCTGCCATATCTTTACCAAATCAAAGTTATCGCCGGCCTTCTGACCGTTGGTATAGGCGTACAAGATTGAAATTGTGTATGGTACAACTGCAGACCTTAACTGGCCCATTGAGTTTTTCCCAGCGCCATAAATCTTTTCTAATTCTTTAAATAATATGATCCTGCCAATTATCTCCTCATAAAAATCGCGGTTGATAATGAGTCCCTTTGAATCTTCAGGGGATAGTTTTTCAATAAATGATCTAAAAATCTTATCCCCACCCTTTTTAACAAGATAAGGACTGTCTCCCCAAGACATATAATATTTAGCGAGATCTTCTTTTGAAAAGCGCCGTTCCTTTGGATACTGATTATTTATTTTGGCCTTTGCATGCTGATTTTTTCTAATCAACGTATTAAACTCCCCCTTAAACCGCTCAAAAAACCATTTTTTACCGGACGGGGTCATTGTACTTTCTGAAACAGATTTAATTCTGATTAGCTGACTATTTTTAGAACGCAAATCCGCATTACTGACTCTGGATTGTGCATTTGAGTATATGCTGATATTACTGATCAGTTCATTTAGCTCATCTTCTTTGGCATTTTTGGCTACATTGATCTTAGCCATTACCTTGATTTTACTGACATCAAGACCATCTTTTTTCGAAAAATATATGGCAGCTGTAGTTTGGCCACCATTTACGATCTGGAAGTCCTTGAGAGAATTAATAACAGTTTTATCGCCTGAATTGTCAATTTCCGCACCAATTGCTGTTATGGTGAGCCCATTGTTGTAAGCAATGAAATACTGTGGCGTCTTTTTAATAGTATCGCGAATTCCTTGGTTTACGCCCTTGAACTGAAGAAATGACCGTACATTTTTTTCGAGCATGCGTGTACTGTACCGTTTATAAAGATCTGCCAGTATTGTTGCAGGTAAAACACATAGAAAAGATTCAAAATTCTCTTCATTGGCAGCTCTGATTGCATCAATCCCTTCGTTGAAAAGTTTTTTAAAGTTGACCTCAAGAACCTCTCTGTTCCCTTGTGAAATAAGTACATTATATAGGAAGTTTAGGTCGATCAGGCGTTTATATATGACTATCTCCTTCTTTTTTGTTTCCTTGTTTCCATGAGGAACGTTTACAGTCATAGTTTCCTCTTCAAACTCTATCAACTTTGGTGTGGGTTCAGTACCACGCCGGTCAACCGTAGCAGTTACTGAAATAAGAAAAAATTCAATTACATCAATCTGGGTCAGGCCAAGAGATGATGTTGAAATAAAATTGATCAAAGGTTTGACCGAAGAGGAATCTTGGATCTCGTTGTCCAGATGTTTACGGATTGACTTTTGAATAAATTTATTTGCTTTTGAAAAAACATTATCATAGTATGCTTTTTGAGAAATCAGGAGATCTTCTTCGCCGGCCTCAAGTCTGATAGAATCTTCATTTACTATAAAAATCTGCAGACGTTCTTCGGATTCGTTGATTTTGTAGCCATTTATCTTAATATTTTCGTGTTTGAGATAAAAATAACACTCACTATAATCCTCTGAATCAATGAGTTTAGCATCGCTCAAAAATGGTATTGTCGTATCAAGAATAGCTGATTCGGAGATATATCCATCATCATCCTTTGCCTCATCTAGCAGTTCTACACGATATTTTAAATATTCGCCTATTTCCATTGCAGTGGATTTTCGAAAATGATAAAATTTTTGAGCTCCGTCAAGTTAAGTTTGTAATTTACGGTATTGATAGCGTCCGGCAGTTCAGAGCGGATAAGCCGCGGAAATGCAGAATTGGTTACATAGAATCCTTGAATACTGACAGGCATAAATTTTAGATGATCATAATCTGACAAATTTCTGGCCGTAAGTCCCTTTTGTGACAATGTTGTAAGGATAATTGTATAGTCACCTAATTTAGATGTTACGTAAGATTTTATAAGCAGCACCAAATCTTTCAAGGTAAACCCTGTTGCAGAATTCTGGATTATGCTGACTACGTGAAGTTCAAGTTCTTTCCCTGCATCTGGCTGTAACTGATATTCACTTGAAATTTTTATGTAAATAGATGACACTACCTTTGTTTTGACTTCAATATTTTTTTCGTCCCCAATAAAATCGTGTCTAGCATCGTAAGGGCCTTTCCAATTATTAAGGATATTATTAATCTCCGTGGCAGAATTTGCCCGAACCATTTCATTTAAAACAAGTAACTCACCAAACAACCCCTGTATATCCTCATCTGAAAGTAGTGTAGAGTTATTGTCCTGAAAAAATTCGCTCCATTTATAATAGGTTTGAAGAAAATCAGAAACATATAGAGATGGATCCGCAATGTTACTGATCTTGTTATATATAGAAAAGATCAGATCATCGAACAAATCGTTGAACTGCTCATCCAATAAAGTTAAAACTATCCATTTGGATTCCGGAAAAAGTTCAAGTGCAAGATTCTGTTTAACGGAGGACTGGAAATCTGCAATAAATTCTGCAGGCAATTTAAGTATCAGACAACGCTTAAACTCCGGATTCAATCCGATAAACAGATCAGGCACACATTTGCCATCGATCATTAAGGATTTTATTTTGCCGTCAATTTTATTCAGCGATTGCCATTTAACCTGGATATCTTCTATATTTATCATGTATTAGTCTTCGGTTGTTTCTAAATTGGGATCCCATTCGTCATCGGAAACATCGTCATCGAGATCGTAGTCGCCATGAACATATTCGCCACCGGGATCAGGAGAGATAGGAGGAAAACCAATGGCATAGCCAATCAGTGGTATGTTTGGGTTTAGATTGTTATCACTAAAAAGTTTCTCCATTTCTTGGTCCTTCTCTGTTATACGATAGACAGATTTCATATCCATGAGATATACAACAAGCAATCCATGGTCATCACTCATAATTTCCCGATACACTCTCTCAGGCACCGTAACTTCAACCGCTTTCTTAGCGTAATCGGTTATACCTTTGTCTTGATAATATTCGGATCTTTCTTCGTGAAATGCTTTCTTGGCAGATTTACGTTGCTCTTCACTGAGAAGTAAATCAAAATCCGAGCCAGATGAAACAATATTTGCGGACTTACCGGAGGCCGAAAATATTCCCTTAGTCTTAAACTGTTCCCAGAAATAAGTATTTTCTGGTTTAGGTCCTGTGCGTATAGATAAACCAATTTTGGATGGTAATCCAGTTTGATCCGGTTCCAAGTCATCTCCATAGCCGTTAGCCTTGATAGCAATCGTCCATTTGCGTAACTTATTTTTTTCAGCGCATATTTCTATGAACTTTATAATTGAGGGTATTTCAAAATCCTCAAAAGTGTTTGGCATCTGTAAAAATTCGATTAGCTGATTATATGAAAGATCAATCCGAAAAAACCGACTATCGTATTCAATCGCTGACTGATATTTTTTGATAAATCCTCTGAAAGCAGACCAAGCGGCATCCAGCCGTTCAGGGTCATTGACCTTAAACCGTGTCGACTGTACCAGCTGATCTTGATATGACCAGTTAACCACTTTAGTGTTTTTCAATATTGAAGGCCTGGTGATTTTAAGGGTGCCAGCATGCTTGCGAACGCGGAGAACAAAATCCTGCGGGGTTTTGTGTAACCGGTTCATTTTGATAAATTCTGCTTCCAGTTCCTCAATCGTTCGTGTTGTCGAATCAAATTTTTCTACTGCATCGAGTGTCGTGAATATTTTACAACAATCCAGATAACCCGGACGGTAGCCAAACCACCGTCCCATCTGCAACAGGGTGTCTGAATAATTGGTATTCCTTATAAAGTAATTAATCGTCAAACCCTCCAGAGTAAATCCTCTTGACAATCTATTTCCACCAACTGCAATAATTTTCTTCCCGCTACCAAAACTGTCTTTTACATATTGCAGCTTATCACCAGTTTCACTATTAACTGCCTTGATTTCTATACCTTTAACTGCATCTGTTAAGTGCGCTCTAATTTCGGCAAATGCCTTAGGCATCAAAAATTCATCAGCATAGCCTTCCGGAAGATAGCTTCTGATGTTTTGTACGATGGTTGCATAATACCTGTTCCAGGTTTTTTCGAGCGTACCGTAAATTAGGTTTTTGTTGTTAGGCAGATCGTTATTGATATCTGTTGTTAATTGATCGACATATAACTTAAGCATTTCCTTAGTCCTATTTTGCCAGGGTATAAAACGGGAAATATGGACAAGCATGGTATGATGTGGATTCATTAAACCAGAATCTCTCATATCAGCGACCCTGCTGAGACGAAGTGCGATAGTTAAGATAAAACATTGAGTTGCTTCTTCGAGCGACGCTGGCAACCTGACTGGAAAAGGGTCATTTCGGGTTGTAGCCCGTTCTGAACCATCATCTTTTAGTATCTTGGCCGGAAATTCGTGACTTGCATCGCTAATAATTTCGACTAGCGGGATTTTCAATGAGTCATCAAGGATTGTTTCAAATATCTGCTTCGCACCAATATAATTGCTTGGAGAGCTTAACAATTCAATAAAATCGTCGGGGAATATATTATCCACCCGGCCGAAGTCTTTCGCTATTAGTTCTCCATTAACTTTATATTGTACCATCCAGGATGAAGTCCCTGGACCGTTCCTGTCCTGCAATACATTTGCAAAAGGGGTTGCTGTATATCCCAGGTATGTCTTTTTTGTAAATAGGTTTAATAAAGCCCGGATATGTCCGTTTATTGTACTGGCATAGTCAATACCCTTCTTTCCAAGGTTATTGAGGGAAGCATTATCAGCTTCATCGTCGACGATCAAAAAGGGAATGTTATGCTTTTCTTTGTTTTCGTTCAGATAATCGCTCAACCAAATTAGCAGATTTTTTAAGACGCCTGTATTCTTTTTACATATAAGTATGTTTTTGTTGTTGAGTGAAAAATCTGTTTCTTTAACTGATTTTTTGAAGTCCGATTTATATGAAGTAATGGAAAACACCTGCCTCACACTTTGGTCACCTTGTTCACCAAATCTCCTTACCATTCCGACTCCTTTATCGCCCTTTGTATCTTTAGTTACATCCTGCGTCCCTTCTCCAATGACGTCTTCTTCAATACGCAGTTGCGTCTGGCTACGCAGATCTTCCATGATGCCCGATAAAATGATAATTAAAGCGTATCCAGAGTCTATTGCTCTATTAATCACTGCGTTGAAATTACCCGTTTTACCGGATTGTACGCTTCCAACTACAAGTCCTTTCACATAGAACGGTTTCTCAGAACGCGGATCACCTATTTTTGAAAGAATTTTTTCACTGGAATCTTTGATTTCATCGATTACTTTTTCTGATCTGCCGCGCTTTGCGAGGTATGTTAAATATCTATTGATGTAATCGTAAGGGAGATTTTGTTTTCGTTCCTCAGTAAGCCATGTTTGAAATCCATTTTTTGTCAGTGACATGGAAGGATCTATTTCAATTGGAAAAACAGACTGATATTCTTTCACAGCAACACGATACAAATGGAGAAATGTAACTTCATCAAGCACAGAAAAGCCTGGAAGAAGATTCTTAAGGGTTAGAAATTCAGGTATCAGTTCGTCAAAAAAAACATGAGAAATATGCTCCCTTTCTTTGACTTTTTCTTTTATGAGGGTTTTAATGATTTCAACACGTTCAATATTGGTCATAATCTAGTTTAGTAATTGATTGATATGTTCAGGAATTGTATCCATACGATAGCCAAGTGCTGGAAGTATTACTTCCTTTATAATTTCTTTACTTGTTCCAGCATCTAGCAGGCTTTGAATAACATCTGGCAAATCCTTTTCGATCGCAGTATCATCAGTTAATCCGGAATTTAGAAATGATTTGTCTTCATGCACCTGCCGCATCCTATTAATGCTTGTGTTAATTATTTTCAATAAGATCAAAAATGGTTTTTGTTGACTATTTGACATGTCTGCAAGGATTGTCTTGATTAGCGGAAAATCAGCATTCAGTTCCAGCATCATGCCTTTATTTGAAGCCTTTCGCTCAAACAATGTGGCTATCTGATCTGATTTTCGGGAGGATATGGATCGGATACCTCTGTTAAAATATTCCTTTTCAGCCTCGGATTTTAATTCCGATATGTATTTCAAAAATCCTTGTTTAAGGTCAAAGGGTATAACAATATTAGATTTAGCTACATTAAGGTGCAGTAAATTGTCAACCTTGTTCCCAACTTCAATTTTTAAGCGCGCCAACTGAAGCCGGGGCGACTTGCGGATAATTCCATTCCAACTGCCAAAGGAAATTATTCGATCTGAACGGTAGATGTAAAGCCCCTCCATATCCATTAACCCACGGCCTTTTAGTGTCCAAATATTATTTTCTTCTTTGCTTTCTTCAATACTTCTTACAGGCAATACAAATCCTTCAAGTGTTATTATATCATCTTTAAAAACCTTTTGCTTAGTTTCAATTAATCTGAGATCTGTCTGTACGGTCGGGAAAGGGTTAAAAGGGGTAACAATGATATTATTTACACGGATAGATAATTGAGTATCTTGCCTTTCCATGAACCTATGAAAAACAAGTGATAAATATTCTGTGGTAACGGAGGTTATCTGATGTTTGAGCGATTCGCTTTGTTGCTTGCCTTCCAGATAATCTTCAAATTTGTAAAGTCGATGCCAGACAACAATCGTGTTTGCCTCAAAATCATTAAAC
>ERZ795056.1608-NODE-1608-length-26383-cov-6.861592_pt1 | contig 26383 bp, 25 predicted proteins | sample MGYA00375140_ERZ795056 | MGnify/ENA primary metagenome ERZ795056 (study PRJEB30185, sample SAMN05720227) | activated sludge metagenome | isolation source: Anaerobic digester | place: USA | collected 2015-03-09 ... | reverse complement strand
TGGATGCAAGACGCGACTGGGGCCATGCAAAAGACTATGTAGAAGCCATGTGGCTCATACTGCAGCAGGATACTCCGGAAGATTTTGTAATTGCCACCGGTATTACCACCCCGGTGCGTGAATTTGTAAATATGGCTTTTGCCGAGTTGGGTATTGAACTTGAATACCATGGCAGCGGGGATACGGAAAGGGCAACAGTAAAATATTGCGCCAACCCCGAATATCAATTGGAAATTGGCAGGGAAGTAGTAGCGGTGGATCCAAAATACTATCGTCCTACTGAGGTTGACCTGCTTATTGGCGACCCTGCAAAATCAAAAGAAAAACTGGGCTGGGTGCCCAAATACGACCTCAATATGCTTGTAAATGAGATGGTAGCAAGCGATATTGAAATATTCAGGAAAGAAAAGCTGTTGAAAGAGCACGGTTTTGAAATTTTTCATCAGTACGAATAAGTGTGCGGAAGAGCCACAAAGGCATTTATTAGCCACAAAGGCACTAAGGCACGAAGATCCACAAAGGAACAGGGCAGTGGCAGGAAGAGAAAACCAAATCTTTGTTTCTTCGCTACCTGTTGGCAAAAAAGTAACTTTTTGAGACTTTGTTTTTAAGTAAAAACCATGGATGTAAACGACAAAATATATATTGCCGGCCACAGAGGCATGGTTGGTTCGGCCATTTACCGGAAACTTTCCGAAAATGGTTTTACGCAACTTATTACCCGAACTTCAAAAGAAATGGATCTGCGTAATCAGCAGCAGGTAAGCGATTTTTTTGCGGACGAAAAGCCTGAGTATGTGTTTATGGCTGCCGCCAAAGTGGGTGGCATACTGGCCAATAATACTTATCGTGCCGATTTTTTGTATGATAATCTCGTCATGCAAAACAATGTGATACACCAAAGCCATGTACAGGGAGTAAAAAAACTGCTGTTTCTTGGTTCGTCGTGCATATATCCCAAAATGGCCCCGCAACCGCTTAAGGAGGAGTACCTGCTTACCGGCCCGCTTGAGGAAACCAATGAGCCTTATGCCATCGCCAAAATTGCGGGCATTAAGCTGTGCGATGCCTACCGCGATCAGTATGGTTGCAACTTTATTTCAGCCATGCCTACCAACCTGTATGGTCCAAATGATAATTATGAACTGAATAGCAGCCATGTGCTGCCCGCGCTTATACGCAAGTTTTATGAGGCAAAACTGAATAACGCCGCCGAGGTTGTAATGTGGGGTACAGGTACCCCAAAAAGGGAATTTTTACATGTAGATGATCTTGCCGATGCCTGTTTGTTTCTGATGGAAACCTACAACGAAGCCGGCCAGGTAAATGTAGGTGTAGGAGAAGATGTAACCATCCTGGAGCTTGCCCAAATGGTTATGAAAGCGGTGGGTTATGAAGGAACCATTACCAATGATCTTTCGAAACCAGATGGAACACCAAGGAAACTGATGGATGTAACGAAGTTGACCTCGCTGGGTTGGAAAGCGAGAATAGGGCTTGAGGAAGGAATTGATAGCGTATGTAAAGCTTTTATGGCAAATTATGCCGCTGGAAAATTTACAGAGCGTTCATAGCAATAAGGTACTTGGTTATAAATAGCAGAGTTGTATTTATATCCCTTGATAACCGGAATAATCCTGCATACAGCAGGATTAACCAATTGGTATTGAAGTGGCATGCGTAAATAATATTGGAAATTGATTTTATTATTGAAGAATAGGCTCCTTATAAGTATTCAGTTTAAGTTTTAATAACTGTGTAGAACCCTGTAGAGCCCAAAAGCTTTATACATACAGTGCAATTGTGGATGTTGTTCCATTCGATTGTTGTCCTGGATTTGACCCTTTTTTAAAAAATCCAGATTAGCCAAAAGAAAAAAGAATCATTCAATCTTACTTAGTCCATGGGACTGAGGGAAGCGGAGCTGTATCGTTTTTAGTTTATTAACTAATTGATAATCAGTTGTTTATGAAAAAATGAATAATTTAAATCAAAATCACGGTCCATTGTTAAAAGCCCTGTTTGTTTTCTTTTTTCCTTCTTTTTTAATTTCTTAAAAAATGCCTGCCTTTTTATGATCTATAATCGTTCTTACCTGCCTATTATAGGGGCAGTTATATTTTTGAACGCTTTGGTTTCATGTTCCAATTCAAAGCAATTGTCTTATTTCCAGGATCTTACTGATACGGCACATGTGCAACGGGTAACTCTTGCACCTTTAGAACCAATACTCTTGAAGAGCAATGATCAGTTGCAAATAACCATTAGCAGCACAACGCCCGAAGCCAGCCAGTTTTTTAACCTGATGACTGCCACACCATCTGCAACTGCGGTGGCCGGCACTACTCCGGCGGGAGCGCCGGCGCAAAATTTTGCCAATGTATATGCCGTTACACCCAATGGCGAAATCACCCTGCCGGTTTTGGGGAAAATTTCAGCCGCGGGGCTAAGTACCGATGACCTGAATACCAAAATAACCGGTTTGGTTACCAAATACCTGAAGGATGCAATAGTATCCGTGAGGTTAATCAATTTTAAGGTTACCGTTATTGGTGATGTAACCCGCCCTGTGGTGGTACCGGTACAGGGTGAAAGCATAAATGTACTTGAAGCGCTTGGCGCAGCAGGCGATATGACCGTGTACGGTAAGCGCTTTAATGTAAAGGTAGTTCGTAAAGTTGGGCAGGAAATGGAGGTGGCGACCCTGAATTTCAATTCGAGCAAGGCTATGCAATCTCCTTATTTCCAGCTCAGGCAAAATGATGTGGTGTATGTGGAGCCCAATAAAAACAAGGGTTTACTTGGTGAAGGGTGGACACTTTGGGTACCGGTTATTACCAGTGTACTCTCACTGGTTGTTGTTGCTATAACAAGTATAGCTAATTAAATTTTCAAAATATTTCATGCAACAAGTTGATCCAAATACAGTATTTAACTACCTGAGTGAAGAACAGGAAAAGTTTGATATTAAGGGCCAGGTTCTCCGGATTTTTAGATTTTGGCCTTGGTTCATCATTACAGTAGGTTTGGCTTTAACATTTGGGTGGTATTACCTCAGGTATACAGAACCTGTATATCAATCTGTAGCAGCCATATTGGTGAAAGATGAGAAAAAGGGAGGTGGTTCTGTATTGGATAACCCGCTTTTGGAAGAATTGAATATTGGCGGAAAGGGAAAGTTGGTTGAAAACGAAATTGAAGTTATCCGCAGTTTTAACCTGCTACGCGATGTAGTGCGTAAGGAACACCTGTATGTATCTGTAAAAAACAAGGGGCGCATAACGAACTGGACAGCATACGGAAAAAATTTACCCTTTCAACTTGAAATAGAAAACCCCGATACCATTGATGCAGGCCATACCTGGGTATTGAGCGTACTGAAGGATCCCTGGCAGTTGCGTACGGCAGAGAATGGAAAGTTTATGCAAATTGAAAGGGGCAAATGGTACCAGTTTAATCATATCCGCTTCAGGATATGGCCAAATGTACAATACATAAAGCCAAATGATAAAAGGGCAATTGAAGGGCGGCCTGAATTTGAAATCAGCCTCAGCCCCATACAATCCGCTGCACAAAGCATAAAGGGTCAGATCGAAGTTGCACCTGTAGGTAAAATGGGTTCGGTAATTGGTTTATCGTTTAGCGATTTAAATAGTGAGCGTGCCACTGATATTTTAAAATCCATCATTAATCTTTACAACCATCAGGGCCTCCAGGATAAAAACGAAGTAAACGCCAATACCATTGGTTTTTTAACTGAGCGCCTTAAAGTGGTAGAGCGGGAATTGAAAAGTGTGGAAGGCCAGGTAGAAAATTTTAAGCGGGCGAACAAGATTACCAATGTGTCATCAGAGGCTGAGGCTTATCTTGATATGGCCAAGGATATTGACCGCCTGAATGCAGATCAGCAAACGCGGGTAAATATCATCAATGGATTGGAGCGGGAGTTGCTGCAGAACCAGGGTAACCCGCGGCTTGTGCCAAGTTCGCTGGGTATTCCAGATCCTTCATTAACCGTGCTGATACAAAGGCACAACGAATTGATTTTGGCAAGGGACCGGTTAATTGAAAAGGCTGGTGCACTTAATCCTGCTTCTGTTGATTTGGATAACCAGGTTAAAGACATCAGGACCAGCCTTTTGGAGAACGTAAGGAACCTGAAAGGGAGCTATGAAACTGCCCTGCGTGATATTAATGCAGAAAACAGGAAACTATCCGGCAAATTAAGCAGTATTCCGGCTCTTGAGAAAAACCTGATACAGATAAGCCGAGATCGTAATGTGAAGGAAGCGCTTTATATGTTTTTGTTACAAAAGAAGGAAGAGAGTGCGGTTGCTTTGGCAAGTACAGTTAAGGATAGCAGAACCATTGAGGATCCAAGAAGTATTGGACAAATACGCCCGAATAAAACAAAGATTCTGGCAGTTGCAACAGGCATCGGTTTTTTAATACCGTTAATGTTTTTGTTTATTCGCGACTTTTTTGATAATAAAGTGGCAGACAGGAAGGAAATTGAGGCCAAATGCAAAGTGCCTTTACTTGGCGAAATAAGTTATCTGAAAAAGATGAAAGGGCCCATTGAAATTACCCCTAAATCGCGTTCCGCAGTTTCTGAACAAATAAGGGGGATAAGAACGGGGCTTAGTTTCACAGGGAAAGGGGAAAATGCAAAAACCATCCTGATTACAAGCCATCGTCCGGGTGAGGGGAAAAGTTTCACAAGCCTGAACCTTGCGGCAAGTTATGCCCTGCTCGATAAAAAAGTGGTCATCCTCGAGTTTGACCTGCGAAAGCCAAGACTAATGCGAAACCTTGGTTTGACGGCCACTCATGGAATCAGTACTTACCTTACAAGAACCATTAGCCTTAATGAGGTTTTGGTAGAAGTACCGGGGTACAGTGGAAATTTCTGGGTAATGCCTACCGGGCCTATTCCGCCAAATCCGGCCGAACTTATATTGGGGTCACAAATGAAAGTATTGATGGATGAATTGTTGGCCAGGTTTGATCATATTATAATTGATAGCCCTCCATTTAGTGCGGTTACAGATTCAACCTTACTTCAACAGTACGCTGATGTAGGGGTAATAATTCTACGACAAGGATACAGTGATAAGGAAGCATATGCTGATATTAATAAGCGTATGCTGCAATTTCCGGATTTTCCTGCCTACATCGTACTCAATGGAGTAGGAAAAACGGCAAAGTATTCTTATTACGGTTCAAAATATGGACAGGGATATGGTTATGGTTACGGCTATTTTGAGCAGGAAGAATCATCCTGGCTTAAAAGGTTATTCAGGAGGACGGAATCCTGATCTTCCCTCTAATTGTCCATGAAATCAATTGACAGTTTAAATTCAGTCATTAGATATTAGGTTACGTTTTTTATAGTTATAAAAAGTGAGAGTATGAAAGCAGTAATATTAGCCGGCGGCCTTGGTACCCGCTTAAGTGAAGCCACAAACCTTATTCCAAAACCAATGGTGGAAATTGGTGGCAAACCTATTTTATGGCACATAATGAAAACCTATAGTCAGTATGGAATTAATGACTTTATTATTTGCTGCGGTTACAAGCAGTACGTGATTAAGGAATATTTTGCCAACTACTTCAGTCATAACAGCGACCTCACAATTAATCTTGCTGATAACAGCATTCAGGTGTTGGATAATTTTGTGGAACCATGGAAAGTAACCTTGATTGACACCGGTTTGAATACTTTGACCGGAAGCCGAATTAAAAGGGTTCGTAAATATGTAGAAAATGAACCATTTTTATTAACCTACGGTGATGGGGTAACTGATTTGGACATTCAGAAAACAATTGACTTTCATAGCACTTCCAATAAGATTATTACAGTAACTGCTTACAAGCCAAGTGGAAAATTTGGTGCGCTGGATATTGCTACCGATGGTATTGTGAGTTCATTTATGGAAAAGCCTGCGGGTGATGGCAACTGGATAAACGCAGGTTACTTTGTTTGCAACCCGGAAGTATTCAATTATATTAAGGATGGAGATAATACCATTTTTGAGCGGCAGCCACTGGAAAACATAGCCGCTGAAGGAAAGATGAATGCTTTTAAACACAGCGGTTTCTGGAAGCCAATGGACACAATGCGGGATAATATTGAGTTAAATGAAATGTGGGATAAAGGACAGGCTCCGTGGAAAGTGTGGTAGCCTCCGGCATTTTAGCAGGAAAATAAATTATGAATTATAAATCAGGCATGTTTGAAAATTTTTACAGGGGAAAAAGAGTATTGATTACCGGACATACTGGTTTCAAGGGTTCGTGGCTTGCAACCTGGTTACATAAAATGGGTGCCGAAGTGGTGGGTATTGCATTAGATCCGGTAACCGAAAGGGATAATTTCGTTCTTTCCGGAATAGGGGATAAAATTCAGGCTGATCTGCGCGGTGATATTCGTAATGGACAGATGATGAAGGATTTTTTTGTAAAGTACCAACCTGAAATTGTATTTCACCTGGCTGCGCAGCCACTGGTTCGGTTATCTTATGAAACCCCCGTGGAAACTTATGAGGTTAATGTAATGGGCACTATTAATATTCTTGAAGCCATAAGAGAAACCGGGAGCGTAAAGGTAGGAATCATGATTACTACGGATAAATGTTACGAAAACCGTGAACAGATCTGGGGTTATCGTGAAAATGAGGCAATGGGTGGCTATGATCCTTATTCATCTTCAAAAGGTGCAGCCGAAATTGCCATCTCATCCTGGCGGAGTTCATTTTTTAATCCTTTGCAATATGAAAAGCATAAAAAATCCATAGCATCTGTAAGGGCCGGAAATGTAATTGGAGGAGGCGACTGGTCGTTGGACCGCATAATACCTGATTGTATTAAAGCCCTGGAAGCTAACAGGCCTATTGAAATCAGAAATCCATTTGCTATCCGTCCGTGGCAGCATGTACTGGAGCCGCTTGCAGGTTATTTACAATTAGCCATGAAAATATGGGAGGAGCCATTGAAATACTGTGAAGGATGGAATTTTGGTCCCAATCCGGAGTCCATTGCCAATGTGTGGAAAGTGGCTGGCGGGGTAAAGGATGCTTATGGAAGTGGATCAATTACTGATGTATCGAACTCCCATGCCCGCCATGAAGCCCAATTGTTAATGTTAGACATTTCAAAGGCAAAATTTCAATTAGGTTGGACGCCAAAGCTCAACCTGGAGCAAACAATTGACCTGACGATGGATTGGTATAAGCGATACCGGCATGAAGATGTTTATCAGGTTTGTTTGGATCAGATTGAATGCTATCTGGAAAATTAGGACTTATGCAAATTTCTATCATAGGAACAAATGGGTTTTTGTCAAAAGCAATTGCTGAATTTTTTTTACAGCAGGATAGCGAATTGCATATGTATGGCAGGCAAAAGCCCAATCATGCCTGCACGTCTTTTACATACATCAACCTGCTGGATGAAAAACCCGATTACGGCAAACTGTGTTTATCGGATATCATCATTTATACAGTGGGTGCAGGCATTCAATCAAACCTTAAAGAAAGCGCTCAGCTCATTTACATCCTTAATGTTACTATCCCGGTTGAAATTTGCAACAGTTTAAAGGAGCATAATTACAACAGTATTTTTGTATCGTTTGGTTCGGTTTTTGAAATGGGTAATACACAGGAAGAGCGTTTTTTTGATGAAATGGATATTCTTGCTTCATTGGCCCCGGCACCGGGCGATTATACTATTTCAAAAAGAATGTTGAGCCGGTTTATTTTTGGGTACAAAAAGGATTTTAAACACTGGCATTTTATAATACCCACTATTTATGGTGAAACAGAAAATCCTGCACGATTAATACCTTATACCATTAATGCCATTAAAGAAAATCAGGCTTTAAGTTTTACAAATGGAAGCCAAACCCGTCAGTATTTATATGTAAATGAAATACCGTTTATAATTCAAAGGGCTTTTGAAAATCATTTACCTGATGGCATTTATAATATTGAGGGAAATGAAACACTTACCGTAAGGGAAATAGTGGAAATGATCCATCATACCTTTGACTTGCCGTTGCCCGGGGATTGTTTTGGAAAGTTGGTGAGAACAGATACAGGAATGAAGTACCTGGCTTTAAATGGGCATAAACTACGCAGCCTGATTCACATAGAACCTTCCATAAAAATTGAAGACCAGATAAAAAAGTATTGAGATGAGCTTAACAGATAAAATACGGATAATTGAAAGAAAGCTTTTAAGTGATGACAGGGGATGGTTTTTAAAGGTAATATCAGGAACTGAGGAAGATATCCCCGCAGCTAGCGGAGAGGTATATCTTACCATGGCAAAGCCCGGTCAGGCAAAGGGCGGGCATTATCATCCCCAGGCTGTAGAGTGGTTTACCCTGATTGATGGAAATGCCACCCTAAGACTGACAGATATAGTTACCAAAGAAGAAATGACGCTTTATCTTTCCTTTGATAAACCACAAACTATTTTTGTTCCCAATAATATTGCCCACGTATTTTTAAACGATTCTGAAAATGATTTTGTGCTGCTTGCCTATACTAATTTGCAATTCAGCCCGGATGATACCCTGCCTTTCGATTTCGGGATAGTTCAGTAACAGCGTTCATTTTTAAGCGGACATTTGGATTACCCAATGAAGAAAAGAGTTTTATATGCAATTGATGATTCAATTGAAAAGGAAAGGAATTTTGTACTGGAAGGAAATGAGTATCCAAAAACTTATTTTTGGTGGGACTTTACAGAAGACAATCCAAAGTATGAATTATTTTTTATTGATAACAACAGGCCAAGAACCGGCATTTTGGGATTTATTGAAAAAATATCCGGGTTAAGAAATTTACCTTTTCAGGTAGAAGTTATAAAACGGCGGAATGAATATGATGTAATATTTTGCAGCCTCGATTATTTCTTTTTTTTGGTTATCTTTTTAAGGTATTTGGGAATCCTCAAAAAGCCGATTTTTGCACTTACCCATGGGTCATTGAATCCCAACATTTCTACAGAAAAGTGGTATTGGAAGTTCAGGTGGCGTATTTTTTCTTATTTCACGGTAAAAGGTCTCGATTACCTGGCTTTTATGGGTGAAATTCCATTGAAGAAGGCAAGGGAGGTCTACAACCTTACGGAAAAGAATAGCCATATTTTGAGATGGGGACCCGATTTAAACTTTTACGATAATTATACTGCTAAAGCATCTTTAGACCGTGAGTTATATTTTATGTCAATTGGCAGTTCCAACAGGGACTATAAATTGTTAATGCAGGTGTTTGGGAATTTTTCTTACAAGTTGAAGATTTTTCAAAAAGTTGACGAGTTGAGCTTAGATGGTATTTTAATTCCGGAGAATGTAGTTTTTGATAATGAACTGACGAATGTTCAGAACCTGAGAAGGCATACTTTCCTGCGAAAAGCCTACAAAGAATCATTTGCAGTTTTAATTGCACTTGAAAAGCAATTTGACAGCCCGACTGGCATTACCTGTATATATGAAGCAATGGCATGTGGAATACCTGTAATTGTTACTGATAATATTTTATATCCAATTGACGTAGAGAAGGAGGGTGTTGGCCTTAAAGTGGCCTATGGAGATAAGGAGGGATGGAAAAATGCAATCAGATTTTTGGCTGAAAACAGGGATGAAGCAAAAAGGATGGGTGAGAGGGCCTATATGTTTATTAAGAACGAACGAAATTATGATTTATTCAAGAGGGAATTATTAAGGGACTTTGATTTGTTTGTTTCGATGAGTAAATTTTGATTGGTCAAATAATGAGAACTTCCAAAAGGGTATTATTGAATTCAGGCTATTTGTATGCTAGAATGATTATTACCTTATTTATCTCTCTATATACAGCAAGGGTTATATTGAATGTTTTAGGTAGTTCAGATTTTGGATTATATAACCTGGTTGCTGGAATTACGGTGATGTTGGCTTTTATCAACACAACACTTGCAGCTTCATCACAGCGCTTTATGTCCTATGCACAAGGTGAAGGGAAAATAGACAGGCGTATTTCGATATTTAATATCAGTTTCCTGATTCATTTAATTGCCTCCTTTGTTATATTGATTATCCTGGTGGCTTCGGCTTTTTTTATTTTTGATGGTTTTCTGAATATTGACCCAAATAAGATTCAAAGTGCAAAAATTGTTTATTATAATGTAATTATTATTACAATATTAAACGTTGTTTCTGTACCATTTGATGCGGCTATTAATGCACATGAAGACATGTTGTTTTTTTCGATTCTTGGGTTTGTTGAAACGGTATTGAAATTTCTCGCTGCTTTATTTCTTTCAGTTATCCTGTTTGACAAACTTATTGCTTATAGTATAGGTTTGTTGTTGATTGCTTTGGTTATAGCTGTAAGCAAGGCTGTGTTTGTTCTCCGAAAGTATCCTGAGGCAAAAATTAGCCTGACAAGGTATTTTGACAGAAGTATTTTCAAGGAGATGATCTATTTTTCCGGTTGGGGTTTCCTTACAAGTTCCACTTCAATTTTTACCAATTATGGCCAGAATATCCTGATAAATGTATTTTTTGGTACCAAAGTAAACGCGGCGCAAGGGGTTTCGGGCCAGGTTATCGGGCAGGTGGGTTCAATTACCAATGTACTGCTTAAGGCATTAAACCCGGTTATTTTTAAAAGTGAGGGCGCTAATAATAATGATTTATTTATTCAATTTATTAAGTCAGGGAGTAAGTTAGCTTTTTTATCTTTTTCAATTATTGGCATACCGGTAATATTTGAGATGGATTATTTATTTAAGTTGTGGCTAAAGGAAGTTCCCGAATATGCCATTGCATTTTGCAGGGTATCAATGGTGGGATTTATATTGGGGCAACTTACCATTACCATTGAATCTGCTATTTCTGCAAAGGGAAGAATAAAGCAATTTACCATTGTTAAATCAATAATGGACATCGTTCCATTTTTCTTTGTTTGGCTGGCATTTAAGAAGGGCTATCCGCCCGTAAGTATGTATGTAATCTATTTAATTTTTGAGTTTGTCAGGCAAAGCATCGTTTTATATTTTGGTAAAGTACTTTGTAACCTTGATATCAGGGAGTATTTTACTGAAATAATATTGACACCCGTTATTATATCAATGGTGGCAATTTTGAGTATTGTAGTCATTCAGGTATTTGTATCTCCCGGATTTGGGAGAGTTGTTCTTACCTCTGGATTTTCCTCCATTTTAACCATGGTATTATTCTATTATTTTGGTTTTTCAATTAGGGAGAGGGCCATTATTGATTCATTATTGAATAATTTGAAGGGCAGGATGGGGCTTAAAACTAAATAGGGGATTAAAATGTTTTCTGTTGTAATTCCTCTTTATAATAAGGCTCAAACCATCAGGGGTACACTTAATTCCTTGATGCAACAGGAGTTTAGTGATTTTGAAATTATAGTGGTGAATGACGGATCTACGGATAATAGCCTTGAAGTAGTCAGGGAGATGGATGCAAACAGGGAAATTAGGGTTGTTTCACAGGAAAACAGGGGAGTGAGTGCAGCAAGAAACTATGGAATAGCACTCGCAAGGTTTGAATATATAGCCCTTTTGGATGCTGATGATGAGTGGGAACCGGGGTTTCTTTTGCAGATTAAAACCGCAATTGAAAAATTTCCTGATGCTGGCTTTTATGGTGCTGCAAGCTGGCACCGGAATATTACTTCGGGTGAACAAAGTTGCCATATATTACCTAAGTTTAAAGGCAGAATCTCAAAAGTGGAATATTTAAGTGATCCCCACAATATGCCACATACAAGTGCTATGGTTTTATCCAGAAAGTATTTTTTGCAGATAGATTCAAATGGCGATGGTTTTCCGGTTGGTATGAAAGTATGTGAAGATTGGGCCTGTTTTTACAGGTTGGCATTTATCGCTGATTTTGTATTTGTCGGTTTCCCTTTGGGTATCAGGAATACAAATGTTGAAGGACAAATTACCGGGCTTACCCCTGAGCAAAGATTTGCATTAATGAAACATGTAGTAGAATTTTACAATATTACTTTTGATAGTTGGAAGAAAAGTATATTGATGAAGGAACTTTACCCTGGTTTTTTAAAATATGATTTAAGGGCACGGGCCTTTGCTTCATTAAGAATAAATGATTACAGTACAATCAATTTTTTATATGCCGGGTTAAGTGAAGATATTTTAGGCAGGTTCAGCAATTTTGAAATAGCCATAATAAATTCTAGAAAGTATAAGGGAATCTCTTTGTTGTATATTGCTTTTACCAAGATAGTTTGGAAGGTGGGAAGACTTTTTAATTTGCATAATGGATAAGATTGTTTTTAAGCAGGACGGTAATGAAAGGCCCACGAATAATCGCATTCAGGCAATCCTGTTTATCGTAAACAGAAGCTGGGTCCTGCGTAAGCTGGATATATTCAGAAGGCTTTTTTGTAAATTTTATAATATTCCTTTAACCACCAGTTTTAATAAGGATTTTTATTGCACAGCACCAAACTTGTTTCTTGGCGAGCATGTCGGATTGGCTGACACTTGTATTCTGGCTTATGCCCCGGTAACCATTGGTAACAATTGTTCTTTTTCTTATAGAAATATGATTGTTACTTCTACCCATGATTTGGAAGATTTTTCAACTGTTGTTGCGCAACCGGTTACCATAGGTAATAATGTATGGGTTACAACCAATGTTACCATTTTGCCTGGAGTAAGGATTGGTGATAATTCAGTAATAGGTGCCGGTAGTGTAGTAACTAAGAATATACCATCCGGGGTATTTGCAGCAGGCAATCCCTGCAAAGTAATAAGGGAAATTGTTTTTAATAAGTGATACATTGTTGACACTTGCCCTTTTATTTAATTAATTCAGGGAATATCTGGTTTGTTGGTAAGGAAATTTTTTATCCTGCTTTCATTAAATTATTCTATTAAATTATTATGAAGTATGCTATTTTAGTAAATACCTGCGATAATTTTTCCGATTGCTGGGACCCTTTCTTTAAACTATGGTCACTTTACTGGCCCGATTGCAAGGGGCAGGTTTATCTGAATACGGAGTACAAGAACTATAGGTATGGTGGTTTGGATATAACTCCCTTAAAAGTTTGTGAGATTCACCTGGTATCAAAAAGCCGGAGGATTAGCTGGAGTCAGTGCCTGAAATGGGCTTTGGAGGAAATGGAAGGTGATATTGTGTTGTATATGCAGGAAGATTATTTCCTGAAAGACTATGTTAAGAATGATATAGTGGAGGAGTATGTACAAATGATGATGGTTCATAAGGAAATTGATTGTATACACTTAACAGACCAGGGAGCTCCGGCCGGTAAACAATCGGAATTTAAAAATTTGAATTATGTGCCAAGGGTTCATCCTGATCGTATTTCTTGCCAGGCAGCCTTATGGAGAAAGGATGTTTTGCTTCAGTATATCAGGGTTTATGAATCAGGTTGGAATTTTGAATGGTGGGGCTCGAAAAGGGCTGCTGTACTCAACCATAATTTCTTTGCCGTAAACAGCAATTGGGTGCAAAAGGGTAAATTTGAAATATTGCCCTATTTGTTTACCGGAGTAATTGGGGGAAAATGGTTAGACGAGGTTGTGCCATTATTTGAGAAGCACGAGATATCAATGGATTTCAGTAAAAGGGGATTCTATAAAGTAATCGTACTGCCTGTATTGGAGCGCATTCGGCGTAAGGTAAAAAGAGTACCTGTTGAATGTAGGAGTTTGTGGGGTGTATTTCTTCTGAAATTGGGGTATAAATGAAACAGTTTTCCAGGAAAGTTAACCGGCACATTTGGAGCAGGATCATTTTGCATACCCGTAGCACATGGCTTTATCCCTTTATGTACAAATCCTATTGGCATAGTTTAATGGTTTCGGAAAGTTGGGAAAAGCGTAATTCAGATTTTTATTTTTCGGCGCGTCCCGATCCCGGTGCAGGTATTGGGCACCAATTGGCGAATTGGATAGCAGGTTATTGGTGGGCAGAGAAGTTTAAACTGAGGTTTGCGCATTTTCCTTTCTCCAGCTCTCAATGGGAAGCTTTCTTTGGTTTTGGCGCAGATGAAGTGTCGGTTAAAGAATTGAAGGTTCAAGGGTTCGGAGAAGTCAAATTGCCCCTTTTTGATCAGTACAACCAAAATGAATTGGAACGTACAAAGCGTATTATCCGATCTTATAGCGGTGAAAAGGTCGTTTTTGTTTGTGAACAGGATCAGGGATATATGGAACAATTTGGTGTAATGGAAGATATTCAGCGTAAATTTTACGCTGTTCCGGTAAGAAAGGTTGAGAAACTTATTTATTCAAAGGACTGTTTTAATATAGCCATTCATGTACGCAGGGGAGATATAATAGTTGGTAATGAAAACAGGAATGAAAACCTAAAGATGCGCTGGCAGAGTAATGATTATTTTACCAAAGTACTGGCAAATGTTTTGGAAACGGTTGTAACTGAAAGGCCTTTGGCTATTTATCTTTTTTCCCAGGGAGTTGAAAGTGATTTTGAGGATTTTGCTGGCTTCCCTAATCTTATTTTTTGCCTGGATATGGGTGTGCAGGATTCATTCCTTCATATGGTTAAGGCTGATTTGCTAATTACCAGTAAAAGTTCATTTTCATATAAACCTGCATTATTGAACAGGGGTATCAAAGTATGTCCCATAAATTTCTGGCACGGTTATCCGGAAGGTAAGGATTGGATATTGGCTGATGAAAACGGAAATTTTCAAAATAAGGCATTGGAAGTGAAAATATGAATCAGATAAGCATATTTGCGCTAAAAGTGCTGCGTAAGTTATATTCAAAGGTATTTGTAGGAAAGCCATTGACTGAGCATAAAGTTGAGCATTATCCGGATACAGTTTCTGATATCCTCTATAACGTGTTGGCAGATGGAAAACCGGTTATGATTGCACGATATGGAAGTACCGAAATGTTGTGTATGGTTAATTATCTGGGGGTATTAAAAGGCGCTCATATTTTTAATTACATAACCTCCAAACAGCCCGAATGGTGGTGGGGCGAAAACATTAAAATTCAGATGACCCAATGGTCTGGATTTTTTCCCAGCACCAATGAGAATCTGACAAAATTCAGCCAACTCATGATTGAATCTTCAAAGGATCTCGATGTTTTGGGTAGCTGGCTGGATCATGAACAATATTTTATTGGAGAATTGGCCATTCCACTGGTTTGGATCATTTACCTGGAGCCTTTTTGGGCTGTTCAGCCCTGGACAAGGGTATTGAATGGTAAAAAGGTACTTGTAGTGCATCCTTTTGCCAGCCTTATTAAAATGCAATATCAAAACAAAAGAGATTTGTTATTTATAAACCCGGATATTCTGCCTGAATTTGAATTACACACCATACCTGCAGTGCAAAGCCTCGGAGGGGCAAATAATGAATTTGGTGATTGGTTTGAAGCCCTGGCATGGATGCAATCTGAAATTGATAAAGTTGATTTTGATATTTGTTTGTTAGGTTGCGGTGCATATGGCTTTCCGCTGGCCTCTTATATTAAGCTCAAAGGAAAACAAGCCGTGCATATGGGTGGTTCGCTTCAACTTTTATTTGGAATTAAGGGTAAAAGATGGACCGACCCTCAAAAGAGTATTGATACCTTTGGTAAGGCCGGCATGTATGAATCATTATTTAATGAACATTGGGTATTTCCGGGCGATGAGAATAAGCCTCTGAATGCAGATCAGGTTGAGGGTGCCTGCTATTGGTGAAGTGTGCCGAATTGAGTATATGAATAGATCTGAGCTAACAATTGTAATTCCTACCTACAACCGGGAAAGCAGGCTGATTAATATATTAGGCGGATTATTTAGGGAGCCGGAAATCCAGGATGTTCATATTGTAATTTTAGACAATTGTTCTGATTATGATGTGCATGCTTCAATACATAAAGCATTTGGGGAACAGTTATTAAATACGGAAATAATCACCCATCCTTTTAATGTGGGTATGGCTATAAATATTGCATCCCCTTTTTTATATTGTAAAACAAAGTGGCTTTGGATATTGGGTGATGATGACGAAGTAATGCCGGATTGTTTAAAGAATATTCTTTCTGACATAGTTCGTTATCCCTCATATGGATATATTAAGTATGAGTTTGTTAATCCTGATCTCCGTTTTTTACCGGTCAGCGAGCCTTTGGATATTAACAGTATTGATGAATACCTCGATTTTTACCTGTCAGGGAAGCATTCAACAGGAAATATGGTTTTTCTTTCAAATAATTTGTATAACCTCGAAATTTTGAAGCCGTATTTATCTTATGCTTTGGTTTGGTCTTATACCTATATCGGCCATATTATGCCTGTTATTTTTGCACTTTGCGATAAGGCTTTAAAATGCAGGTATTTACCTTTTCAGTTGGTTAAATTCCATATGGCAGATCAATCGGAAACATGGGATCACACAACAGTTTTATTGGGGTTAGCCACTATTAATGATATCAGGCTGGATATATCGGATCAAAACAGGGAAAAATTAAGCCGGATAATTTCAAAATTATTTACGCATGATGGTATTGCCATAAGTTTATTGAAATTAAAGAGCGGTAACAGACGATTGTACTTTTATGACAGAATATATAAATCCTTATTTAAGTATAACAGTTTTTGGAGCAGGATTGATTATTTGAAATTTCACCTGAATCATTACTTTAATCTGAATTTATTTCTGATAAAATTCAATATCATCCAGGGTTTAAAAAGGAAACTTAGAAAAAAATTTCCTGTTCGATGAAGAATATAAGAAAATTAGGGTTCATAATGTTGCTGATTACTTATTTTTCATTGAGCACATTTTTGAATTTCTATTTAAGTATTGAGGTAATTCAATGGATTGTTTACGGGTTCTTTACCTATTATTTATTCTTTACTTCCCGTAATTTGCAGGTAAATGGTGAACAAGCCAGAACCAAAACCTTTAATTGGATTCTGATTTTTTATGCCTCTTTTGTTTTTATAAGTTTTCTCAGGGGTATCTTCTTTTTTGCCGGGGATTATTGGACCTATAAGGCAAGCTTCACCAATTTAATGGCACTGTCTATTCCCTTCTTTACCTACGTATATGCAAACCCTATTTTTTTATCGCGGGTATTGGGTACATGGTTCAAATGGGGGCCATTGCTTATTCTGCTGTTATTTTTTGCCGGGTTCAGGTTAGTAAACTTTCAATGGGCAATTGGTCCTTTTTTCATGATTGGAATATTTTTCCCCTTATTGGCCCAAAAATGGAAATTTATTTTTCTTCTTGCATTTTTGTTATGTTTTTTTGAATTCGATGCCAGAAGCCAGCTTATTAAAGGAATTATAACGGCTCTAATTGCTTTTTTTATCTATATAGATCACTATTTTTCATTAAGAAGATTGAAATTTATCTATTTCGTATTGGTTTTTGTGCCAATTATTTTGTTGATTTTAGGAATTTCAGGTGTATTCAACGTTTTTGAATTGGATGCTTATATAGACAGTGCTAAAGTAGCAGGTTTTCAGAAGGAAGATGAGAATCTACTTGCCGATACCCGTACCGGTTTATATAGTGAAGTCATCAGTTCTGCAGTTAATAATGATTATATTTTGTTTGGTCGTTCATTAGCAAGGGGTAATGATTCCGAATTATTTGGTCTTGAGTTAAATAGTTTGGTTACGCACAATGGTTTGGTGGAAAGGAGCAGCAATGAAATGGCCCTTCCTACAGTTTTTACCTGGACGGGTTTGGTAGGCCTTTTTTTATATAGCCTGCTTTTTCTGAGTTCCGGTTATTACGCCATTTTCAGGTCAAATAATAAGTATGTACCCTATATGGGAATATACATTTTGGTTTACTGGGCCTATTCGTGGGTTGAGAATCCTATTGATTTTAACCTCAGCAATATTTGTATTTGGTTTTCCATTGGTATGTGTGTGTCATACCAGTTCAGGATGATGAATGATATCCAGTTTAAAGGATGGGTGAACTCAATTTTTTCAACCAGGCGATTGAATTTTATTCATACCCAATAGTAAGCTTTTAGCCATATAATTTTCCTTTTGATTTTTAATTTCCCGGAGAATAATTGGTATTTGCGATTTTTTTCATTTCAAATATCCGGACAGGATTGGTCAGATCCAGATTTTTACTTTCCTGGCAGATTTTGCAGGGAATCCTTTGAGCTAAAAGAGGAAATTTTATTTAGTAAACATGCCCTCACTTAAAACCATTTTAATTGAAAACCCTTTGGCAATGGATATTGTTGCAGGCAGTTATTCGTGGCTTTTTGGGAACAGTATCAGGATGCAGCGCCTGGTAAATCGTATTGTGCAAAACGGTGCGTTTCTTAGACGAAATAGATTTCATATTTCCGGAATAAACAATGAAATTATTTTTGGCCGCAAAGCCCGGTTCAGTAATTGTCAATTTACCGTTATAGGGAATAATTGCAGGATCATTATTGGTGGTGGGAGTACCATCGTTTCTAATGTACACTTTTGGTGTCAGGATGATTACAGTTGTATTGTTACAGGTACTGATTTTACCATGCAGGGTGGTCATATTGCATCAACCGAGGGAGTGGCAATTACAATTGGAAACGACTGCATGTTTTCAGACGATGTTGAAATCAGGAATGGCGATAGCCATTCTATCATTGATACACAAACAGGCAAGCGTTTAAATCATGCTGAAGAGGTTGTAATTGGGGACCATGTTTGGCTTACAGCGCATGTCAGGGTTTTGAAAGGTTCGGTTATTCCAGCCAATTCAATAGTTGGAAATTCAAGTGTTGTTGCCGGAAAATTGGACACTGAAAATGCGCTTTATTCAGGTGTTCCCTGTAAAATGGTTAAAGAGCATATTGATTGGACCAGAAATAAGATATAGATTAATTGAGATCAATCGCAATAATACTTACCGTACACAACCGTAAGGCTAAAACCCTTCAATGCCTGGAGCACCTGTTTTCTCAGCAGGCAGTAAAGGGTTATTTCTGGGAAGTTTATCTTACAGATGATGGCTGCACAGATGGTACCCCTGAAGCGGTGGCAGATCAATTTCCTTTAGTGAATATAATTAAAGGCGATGGTACCCTGTATTGGAACCGTGGAATGTTCAGGGCATGGGAAGCAGCCGCCAGTGCCAGGGACTATGATTTTTATTTGTGGTTGAATGATGATACTTTGTTATTTAAGGATGCTGTTACAAATATAATTGCAGCAGGGGAACAGACATCTTTCTCGGCAGTGGTATGCGGGGCAACCTGTTCCAAAGATACCCGGCTGGTAACTTATAGCGGCTGGGTTCATTCCATTAATACGCCTTTGGTGCCAAACGGGTCTTTACAGCCTTGTCATATTGTTAATGGTAATTTCCTGTTGGTTCCAAAAGTGATATTTGAAAAGGTTGGCAATCTGGACTGGACTTTCCGGCATGCAATTGGCGATTTCGATTATGGTTTGCGTGTGCAAAAGGCTGGGTTCAAGTGTTTTATTTCTCCTGAATTTATTGGTACCTGTGAAGCTAACCCCACATTGCCAAAGTGGTGCCTGAAATCAACTCCATTGATCAAACGGTTTAAGTTACTTTATTCTCCATTGGGTTATGCTGAACCTATACCGTTTTTTATTTATGAACGGAGGCATTTTGGCTTGCCCACAGCCCTCAAGCATTTTGTTTCGATTAATTTGAGAGCATTAATGCCCCAATTATGGTCATAAGCGATACAGACTTTGTATTTCAAACAGACGCTGATATTGTTCGGGCCGAGTTTGAAAAGGATAATTATTTAGAGGTTTATAATGAGGAATGTGCAGATAAATCTTTATGTGCTATTTATTTCAGCAGTAATGATATATATTTTCCCAATTCAGAAGATGTTTTTCGAAAACGCATTTTGGAAAAGGACTTTTATGAGATGTTTAATACCCGGGTAAAGACTGCGTACAAACACATTTTTGTGAGGGATATTAAAAAACAGTGGTACATCGGGGGTATTAACAGTCGCGTCAATTCGCCTGAGCTATTGTTCGAATTTCTCAAATTAAAAACAGAAGGATATTCTGTGATTACTATCGGAAGCTCGGCAGGTGGATATGCAGCAGTGCTGTATGGGTCATTTTTGTCAGCCAAGCGGGTGTTTTCTTTCAACGGGCAGTTTGAGTTAATGTCGCTGTTAAAGACAAGTAACAGGCATATTGATCCCCTTCTCTTTCGCAATGCAGATTCCCCGCTCGCCCATTATTTTGATTTAAGAAACTTTGTGAACAGGGAGATTGCTATTTATTATTTCTCATCCTTAGGATCTGAATGGGATTATCAGCAATACATACATATAAAAGATATACCGTCCGTAAAGCCTGTTCTTTTTAATACAAGTCACCACGGAGTACCCTTTGTTAAAGCTGCTTTGCCGGTGGTCATTAATTTAGAATCAATAACCCTGGATAAGCTGGTGGGAAAAAAGTATAATTCGTTGTTATTTTCAATAAGGCTTATTGGTTTACGGAAAGTATTTTGGGGACTTTACCAGCAGTATTTGCAAATGAGAAGGAACAGAAAGTGACCGGAAGGAAGTTATTAATAAAATGAAATAGAAACGTGGAAATGACTTTTAAAGAATGCAGAACCGCAATCGTAGCTGATTTGGAGCGGATGACAAAACCGGGTTTTTGGGTTGGACTTAAATATTTGGTTTTTAATGCTTCCTTTAAAATTACATTCTGGTTTAGAATTGGTGGATATCTGAAAAGTAAAAGCAGTATTGTGTTTAAGGTGTTATACGCATTTGTATTTTTGGTTTATAAACATTATCAATATAAAACCGGTATTCAGATGCCATTGGGTACCCTGGTTGGTAATGGCCTTTGTTTTCCTCATTTTTCATGTATTGTTGTTTTTGATCAGTGTATAATAGGGAATAATTGCACAATTTTTCAAGGGGTAACTATTGGTGCAAAGCGGGGCCGCAATGGGGGTTCTCCTCAAGTAGGACATAATGTAGTTATATCTCCGGGTTCAAAGATTATTGGAAATATTACTATTGGCAACAACGTAATGATTGGGGCAAATTCTGTGGTTATCAGGGATGTTGCTGACAATGTTGTGGTTGCCGGAAATCCGGCAAAAGTAATTAGCTATGAAGGTCCTTATTATGTAGGTCTTCAATTAGACAGAGGTAATGCTTAAAGATTTTTTCTTTCTGTGTTTGTTATTTGGATTTTTGTTTTTGTTCTGATTTTAGGAGTATGGAAAATATAATATCTGTTGAATAAGTCCTGCCTGTGCAAAATTACACTCCCAAAGCTATTATTTTCCATCCGGCTCTTGCGCCTTATCGCGTTGATTTCTTTAATTCGTTGAACAATGCGTTTGATGCAAGGTTTTATTTTTCTTATGACAATTTGATTGACCAGAAATTTGATCAGCAGCAATTGCGTTCACAATGCAGGTTTGAGTTTCGGCTATTGGAGAAGGGTGTGGAAATTGGCGGTCGTTCTGTCAGAATAGGAATATTTAAAATATTGAGCGCTTTTAAACCTGACATTGTTATTTGCAGTGAATACAGCCAGGTTACCTTGTTTGTATTGGTTTTAAAAAGGATGTTTGGTCTTAAATTTAAACTTTATACAATAAGTGATGATAGTGTTGATCTTTCCGGTAAAAGAAGCGGTATCAGAAAATGGCTTCGGGATACGGTGTCACATTATGTAGACGGTATTATTTTCCCCAGCGAATTGGTTTGCAGTTGGTATCATCAGCAGGTGAATAATAATACCCGTTTGTTCTCTTTGCCCATTGTGCATGAAAACACAGCCTTCCGTTCCAAACTTCAAGCCGCGTTGCCGGCAGCCTCTAAAACACGGCTGGAATTTGGTTTACAGGACAGCAAGGTCTTTCTTTTTGTAGGCAGGTTAGTGAAGATAAAGAATGTAAGTTTTTTGATCAGTGCATTTGCAAATCATTTATCTGATAAAGCCGATGCCGTTTTGGTTATTATTGGAGAGGGAGATGAGCACGATTCGTTGGTTAATTTGGCGAAAGAACGTGGAGTGGGTTCAAAATGTTTATTTCTTGGCAGGCTTGAGGGTGAAGCATTGCATACCTGGTTTCTTATAGCTCATTGTCTTGTGTTGCCAAGCTATCAGGAACCTTATGGTGCTGTTGTTAATGAAGCTTTGTTGTCTGGTTGCAAAGTGTTGTGCTCAGGACTGGCAGGAGCTTCGGAATTGATAACAACAGCCAATGGTTCTGTTTTTGACCCATTTAATATAGATGATTTGTCTCAACTGATTGTTTCATACTACCATGATTTTCAAATCAATTCCCGGCAAATTGAATTGAAACCTGATTTAATGCCTTTTCAATTGATTTCAAAACTTAGTTCACTGATCTTGTTCCTTAAGCATTAAGTGCTTGAAAATGTCTCTTAATAAAATTCTTTTTGTTTTGCACCTGCCACCCCCGGTGCACGGGGCGTCTATGATGGGCAAATATATACATGACAGCCCGTTGGTAAACCATAGTTTTGATTGCCGTTTTATCAATTTGTCGGCATCGGCCAATGTGGATGAGGTTGGGAAATTAAGCCTGCGTAAGGTTATTTTTCTCCTGACTAATATGTGGGGGGTTGTAAAAGCTGTTTTAAGGGATGGCCCAAAACTTGTTTATATAACCCCTACTTCTGGTGGTTGGGGTTTTTACCGTGATTTTATTATGGTTAAAATTCTGTTACTGCTCAGGGTTAAGATCGTAATGCACTTTCATAACAAAGCATCAAAGGAATGGGTTGAAAAAAGGGGGAACCTGATATTGACAAAGAGCTTTTTCAAAGGTGTAAGGATCATATTGCTGGACGAAATTCTGTATCCTGAGCGTGCGCCATTTATCAGTAAGCGCAAGGTTTTTTTCTGTCCCAACGGTATTCCTTCCACTGCACCGCCAGAAAATTTGTTGAGGTCTGAAAATACCAAAGTGCATTTTTTGTTTCTTTCAAATATGATGGAAGGTAAGGGTGTGTTTGTATTGCTCGAAACCTGTTTGGTACTAAAGCGTTCCGGGCTTAATTTTCAGTGCGATTTTGTGGGCGGCTGGAAGGATGTTACTGACACGGAATTCAATAATAAAATAATTGAATATGGTTTGGAGGATCAGGTGAAAGCACATGGTGCTAAATTTGGAGAAGATAAGGTTTATTTTTTTCAGCAGGCTGATGTTTTTATCTTTCCTACACACTATCAGGGTGAAACATTTGGACTGGTATTATTGGAAGCAATGGATTATTCATTGCCCTGTATTTCTACAGATAATGGAGCCATTAAAAACGTTATCAGGGACGGTGAAACCGGCTATTGTATTGAACAGCGGAATGCGGCTGCTTTAGTAGAAAAAATGACCTGGATGATTGAGCACCCCGAGCAACGGGCGAGAATGGGTCTAAATGGTAAAAAGCGTTTTGAGGAGAATTTTACACTGACGCACTTTGAAACCCAAATTGTTTCGATATTAGAGGATTGTGTAAAAAATAAATTTGCTTAAGGTTCTCATCAATGCCTATGCCTGTTCCCCCAATATGGGCAGTGAACCGGGGATGGCCTGGAACTGGTGTGCAAATCTTGCACGGCACTGCGAATTGCATATTATTACAGAAGGTGAGTTTAGGGAGAATATAGAATCGGTGATTCCTACCTTGTTATATGGTAAAAACATGCATTTTTATTATAACCCGGTTTCAGCCCAGGTAAGGCAGATGTGCTGGAATCAGGGCGACTGGAGGTTTTATAAGCATTACAAGGCATGGCAATATTCAACCTATGAAATGGCATTGAGAATTATGAATGGCTGCCCAATTGATATCGTGCATCAGTTGAATATGATAGGATTTAGGGAGCCGGGTTATTTATGGAAAATACCTGATATACCATTTGTATGGGGTCCGGTTGATGCCAAGGAGAAATTTCCCATTGCCTATTTGCAGGGTGCAAACCTTAAAACAAAGTTGGTGATACATTTGAAGAACTTTTTGACTATTTTGCAACTGCGTTTTTCAAAGCGGGTGTTTCAGATGGTTAAACGGGCTTCGGTAGTGGTTTCTGCCTCTTCCAACGCACAAGAAACATTCCTGCGTTATTTTAAAATCGAATCTCCTTTACTCAACGAAACGGGTTGTAGTATTCAGGAGTTTCCAATTGTTAACAAGCCCTGTAAAAGTACCCTGGACATACTTTGGGTTGGCAAACTTGATTTTCGCAAGCAATTGGGGTTAGCCATCAAGTCGGTTGCAAAAACAAAGAATCCGGATATCACCTTGCACATTGTAGGGGGTGGTGATGATCGTACTTACAGAAATTTGGCCGATGAATTAAATATTTCGGATCAATGCAAATGGCATGGAATTAAGCAGCATTATGAAGTGCAGAAAATGATGCAGGAATCGGATGTGTTTTTCTTTACAAGTGTGGCCGAAGGTACCCCTCATGTGGTACTGGAAGCAATCAGTAATAATTTGCCTGTGTTGTGTATTGATACCTGCGGGCAAGGTGATTCGGTAAATAAGTGGGTTGGAAGTAAAATCGGCCTGAGTAATCCAAAACGATCCGAAATGGATTTTGCTGAACGTTTAAATTATTTTTTTTCAAACCGTGATGTGTTGAAGGTAATGGCCGGTAACTGTGCAAAACGTCAGCAGGAACTTTCCTGGGAGATGAAGGCAAAAACTATGGTATCTATTTACCAGAGAATATCAGGAATTACCTGATGGTTTGATATTGACTCAGTGGATAATGTAACATGAATAAAAAGGTTCTAAGTATAAATATAACCTGTAAACCTTATCGTCTGTTTGTTGATGAGCTTAAGGAATTAGCCTTGATAAAGCAACCTGCTTACGTATGTGTTGCCAACGTGCATATGACTATTGAAGCACATAGCGATCCATCATTTGCGGCTATTGTTAATGGTGCGGATGCTGTTACCCCTGATGGGATGCCTTTAGTGGCAGCCTTGCAATTACTTTATGGTGTAAAACAGGAGAGGGTAACAGGTATGGATTTGTTGCCTGATTTACTGACGGTTGCGGAACATGAAAAGTTTACTGTTTTTTTTTATGGCGGCACCGATGCTATGTTGCAGGCTACCGATCAATACCTTTTGGCAAATTATCCTGGCCTGTCGCGTAAGTATTACTATAGTCCTCCATTTCGTAAACTTACCGCCCTTGAGGCAGATGAGGATGTAGTCCGTATTAATTCCACAGGTGCCAATCTCGTTTTTGTTGCACTTGGCTGCCCCAAGCAGGAAAAATGGATGGCCTCAATGAAAGGACGCATAAACGCCTGTATGATTGGAATAGGAGGTGCCCTTCCGGTAATGATTGGCATGCAAAAAAGAGCCCCTGAATGGATGCAGAAGGCTGGGTTGGAATGGTTTTACCGTTTGGCACAGGAGCCCCGGAGATTGTTTAAACGATATGCAGTTACCAATACAATTTTTATTTGGCTTTTGTTAAAGGCCTGGGCTAAGCAGGGGTTTCGTTCTTACCCACAGCAGGCATAGAATTCCTGCCAATATTTTACATCTGTTTTTTTTCTCAGCAGGTGTTGTCAATAAAATGAAAAGGCAATTATTATTCGCTTTATTCTCAATTGGTTTAATAACGGTATCAGTACTGCTGGCTTTATTCAGCTGGTTACCAGATCCCTTACTTTCCAACCCGGGCTGGCTTCCTGAAAGGGTTGGACGCTGGGCAGACCATCCTGATAATATCAATTTACGGACAGCTTTGCCTATGGTTGCCTGGGGTTTATTGGCGGGATGGATTTTGTATTTTAAAGATTTAAAAATCTGCTGGTGGATTTTATCCGGGCTGGCAGGTGCATTGCTGGTGGGGATTGCAGAACTTGGACAAATCTGGATTCCCAACCGCCATCCTGATTGGGTTGATCTGGCCTGGGGCTGTTTGGGGCTTTTTGCAGGTATGCTGCTGGTCAGGGTATTTGGTTGGTGCCTGCCCGGATTAAAAACCACTTTAATGAAGGCCCGCTGATTTTTGGGTTGTATGTACCACCTTCAACTTCCCAGGCCCTTCAACTTCCCACACAAGAAAACATCCTGTAACACACTTATGCATAAAAGCTACATTCTTACCATCCTTACCTGCTGTTTCACCTCTACCCACGCTCAGCCAATCAATGTTCCCCTTCACCAGGGAGTAGCCCAGCTTACAGAGCGCCAGTTGCCTGATAGTGCCATGCCTGCCTTCAGCAGTATAAGGCCCTTGCAGGGCCAATGGCTGAAACCCTGGATACAGGCCTATTTGCCGGATTCTTTCCATAAGGGGAAGCGCTGGCTCAACGGTCATCTTATCCGCTATAACGATGATCAGTTTACCG
>ERZ795056.1603-NODE-1603-length-26428-cov-9.110681_pt1 | contig 26428 bp, 22 predicted proteins | sample MGYA00375140_ERZ795056 | MGnify/ENA primary metagenome ERZ795056 (study PRJEB30185, sample SAMN05720227) | activated sludge metagenome | isolation source: Anaerobic digester | place: USA | collected 2015-03-09 ... | reverse complement strand
TTTTCTAAACCATTATTTTTTAATTAATTGCACTTCTCGATTGAAGTGGTGATATATCATATGGGTGGATTTAAAAAATAAAAGATAGAAGAACTTGAATTTATGGATGTAGAGCCCGAAGATGAACAGCTGAGATCGATAGGTATGGAAAAACACTTGGAAGGTTGCTGGATGTTGATAAAAAAGCAGTGCCTGAAATTATTGGTTCTATAACTATAAAAACAGAATATTTTAAGGTAGAGAAGGCAGAGGTTTTTCGTGATAAAATTTCTCGTTGATCATGATTTGATTATAACAGTAATAAGTTTATGGTTTATAATTATTTTACTTCTCGTTGTTGCGAATAAACAATTTCCTAAAGAAAAACATGTTGATATTAATATAATTAGATCAATATTTTCAATTGGATTGCTGACATTTTTTCTCACTTTTTATGTAATATTGAAATGAAATAGAGGTGATTTTTGAAAAAAATATTATTAGTGACTATAGTTTTGTTTTATGTTTTAATTGTTGTTTCATTAAGAATTCCAATAAAAAAAGCAATTAAGTTTGATGAATACACTTTAGATAGCAATGATATTATCGGACAAGTTAATTTAAATGTGACTGGTGCAGATTGGGAAATATATATAGATAAAGATATTGAGACTATGAAAAAAATCATTATGAATCAAGATGTTGGTGTTGATGATAGAATATTTTATGCAACGATAAGAAAAAATGATCCACTTGCTCAATTAGGTGAAATTATTTTTGATGAATATGGAGATGAATTGTTAATGGACAATACGTTTATACTAAAATATGAAAGCATGGCTGAGGATAAGAACAGTATAGATTTTCAGTATTTACTAGAATTGAATTCTTGGGAAATAATATATCCGGTAAAAAGAATTTGGTTTATCGATTGGTGTTTTACAGATAGGGGGTTGACTATTTATGATTATTTATTGCCGAAACATTGATTATGTGTAAAATGATGATTTCCTATTGCCCTTCCAGAATCAGTTCAAAATCAAACTGGGGTGTACAAATATCCGAACACTGAGATGAATTTCATGCCGGCTTTGCTCTCTTTGAATTGTTCAATGATGGTATTCACCTGACATATCTCATTTTCCGTCCGCGAAGCAGAGATGAAATGAATACACAAAAGAAGGATAAAAACAGTTAGATTATTTATATAAAGAATAAAAAGTTTTCAAAATAATTTGGGATAAAACAAATGGAAAATAAAATTTTTTATATATTTTTATATTTCTTAATTATAAGTGTTGGTATTACGTTCAAGGGCGTCATGTATAGATGGTCTTTTAAACAAATTATAATTGGGATAATAGTGTTTTATATTCTTTCTGCTTTGTTTATCTTAGGAAAGAATTATTTATTTTCTTAAATAGAATTATTTTTTTTGCACCTTCCAGTATAAGTGCTTTGCCAGTATCATGGCAAAATCAAACTGAGGTGTACAAATATCCGGACACTGAGAGAGTTTCATGCCGGCTTTGCTTTCTTTGAATAAACAAATCTCCAACCGGATTACGTATAAGCGGTTTATCGTTATTGCAAAACAATGAAGCAAAACGATCCGTTTTTCGGAAGCCGGGGCAAGAAATGAATGTCGAAACTGGGTAAAATGATTAGAATAGATAATTATAAAGCAGATATCATTACGCGTATGCTGAGCGAAGCGAACAAACGCGTAATGATATTTCGAGATGAATTATAGATGAAATTCTGAAGTGCGCTAAGCACTTCAGAAAAAGACGAATGAGAGAAAAGAAATTTAAGGGGTCTGGGGATATCCCCAGCAACTTTTCCGAACGTACATGGATGTACGCAAGTTCGAGCGCCCACGGATGGATCAGCGCTCGAATAGAGTTACTTTCTTTTTTTGTAAAAAGAAAGTAACAGAAATGGAACTTTTCCCCCTAAAATGTGATTTATTAGATAAGAAGAGGGAGATATGAAAAAGATAAAAATTGCCTTTGTGTTGATGGGGAGTGCCATTATAATTCTTTCTGCATTTATTATATTTTCACTGATAACGGGGTTCAATCCCGATATGAAAAGGCCTCCTGATTTTGAAAAAATAATTACGAAGATGAAATCAGATCTCGATTTGACTGATGAGCAGGTAATCAAAATCCGCGCTCTTCACGAACCGTTTAATGCGAAGCTGGGAGAAAACAGAAAAAAAATCGAAGAGAAACGCGATAAGCTTTTCTCACTTACTTCTGCTTCAGAGTTTAATGAAAATGAAATAACAAAAGTTCTTGAAGAAATTGATTCAATAGAACGTGATAATAAAATAAGTTTTATGAGACTTCGTTTTGAAGGTGAAAAAATTTTAACAGATGAACAGAAAAAGATTTTCAGAAATAAGATGTGCCGTCATATGAAATTCAGAAACCGCGGACCGGAACGTCATGACTGAAAACGAATTTGCAGAATTGTTTCGCGAGACCAAGAAAATAGTTTTGTCTGCAATCGGGAGACATTTCTCCCGGAACTATTCTCATTATATTGATGATGTAGTTCAGGAAACTTACATCCGTTTTGTCCGCAATGCAGATAAAAAAGTTTTTCCTGATATCAGAAGCAGAAACAATTATCTCTATACGATTGCAAAAAATGAATCTCTTAGAGCTTCAGAGAGACTGAGGCGGGAAGAACTAAAAGCCCATAAGGCAATCAAAGCTGATCTTGTAAAAGAAAGCCGCGAAGAAATATCTCATGATGAAGATTTTGAATGCCTGCGTAATTATATTTCAAAGCTTCCGTCTAAATACAGGGATGTTCTTTCTTTAATGGCAGACGGCAGAAGCGAAAAGGAGATTTCCGCTAAGCTTGATATTAAATGCGGCACGGTGAAATCGAGAAGTCACCGTGCCAGGGCAATGCTGAAAGAAATAATGGAGGAGGATAACTATGAATTCACGAGTTAAAAAAGATTCATTCACACGCGCTATCGATTTCAGAATGGAAAGCGCAAAGTGGGAAAGGAACATGATTCGTTCAATAGTTTCTAATCCTTTATTCCGCGAGGTGAATCAGCAGAATTCTGTTGTTTCACTGCAGAATTATTATTTTAAAGCTGCGGCTTTTCTTCTTGCCGTTGCAGTTTCTGTGATGCTTCTCGGCAAAGTATTCGGTGAGAAAGATGAAACTTATTCAGCTTATATTATAAGTGAAGAGACTTCTGTTAATTATTTTTCTTATGATTTTTCCGGCGGTGATTTCTGATGAGTATGAAGAAGAAAGTATTTATAATTTCTGTGCTTGCTTTTGTCGTTCTAACGGTTTTTTTATTCGTAAAGAAAAATGGAAATTATGTTCCGGTAAAATCGGGAAAAGTCGTCGACGCGGTCTACGCTCTTGGCACCGTCAAGCCGCTGATTTATTATAACCTCCGGATGGGAAATAACAGTGCAATCTCCCGTATTTATGTTGTCGAAGGTTCTTCGGTGAATAAGGGTGATCCTTTGCTTTCTACAAGCGACTTGATCACAATGCGGTCTCCGATAAGCGGAACAGTTACATCTGTTAATTTTAAGGAAAATGAGCTGGTTTCCACCAATGCCAATGTTCTTTCTGTTGTCGATATGAAGAAGCTTTATGTTCAGATTTCTCTCGATCAGGAATCTGTTTTAAGAATACGCAAAAACCAAACGGCGGAAGTGTCATTTGAAATGCTGCGGGATAAAAAAGTCAGCGGAAGAGTTTCTGCAGTATTTCCATCTGACGGTGAATTTCTCGTCAATATATCGCTTGATTCTGTTCCGGAAGAAATTCTACCCGAGATGACATGCGATGTCGCTGTAAAAATTGCCGCGCGTGAAAATGCTCTTATGATTCCTTCTTCTGCTGTGACGAATGACGGAGTTGTTGTTCTCCGGGGCGGGAAAAAGATTTCACTAAAGCCGAAAACGCAATTGATAGATGCGGAATGGGTTGAAGTTACCGATGGAAGCATTCTTGCAAGTGATAAAGTTTTTACTGCTTCCAAGCCTGCGAAGAAGAGGAAATGAAACATTATGTGGTTTCTTGCACTAAAACATATTTTCACACGCAAGAGTCAGACTCTTTTGACTTTTGCGGCGATTGTGATGGGGTCTGGCGGTTTCATTGTTTTTTCGGCGATGCAGCTCGGTTTTAAAGAATACATGATTTCGAATCTTATTGAAAGAGACGGACATATCAGAATCTCTCCCAGAAACGAAACGATTTCTGAAGAAAACGTCAAGGGTCTGTTTTATGAAGATTCAAAAGTTAAATGGCTTAATACTCCGACCGGGCGCAGGTCAAATGCTAATCTGACAAGCGCTGTGAAATGGTTTGCGAAACTTGAATCGATGGATGAAGTTAAGAATTATGCTCCCATTGCTTCAGAAACATTCATTGTTACAAAAGGTAATTTTTCGAAATCCGTTTCATTGACAGGAATAGATCCGGAAAAGCACAGAAATGCGACTAATCTTTTTGAATATGTTGTTGAAGGCGATCTTAATGAAGTGACAAACGGTCTTTCTCTTGTTTTTGCCGGTAAACGCTTCCTTGAAGACTTCGGACTCAAGAAGGATGATACTGTTATTGTGGCGTCTTCTGACGGTTCACTTTTTCCGATGAGAATAATCGGAACTTTTGACACGGGAGATTTCCGTACTGACGGACAGACTCTCTTTACTTCAATTTCAACAGTTCAAAAGATGATAGGGAAGCCGGGCTATATCAATAAGATAATCGTAAAAATAGATGATGTTTCAAAAGCTGCTGAAACCGCAACCAGATGGCAAAGTGCATCTGTCGATGACGTTGAAAGCTGGGATCAGGCGAATGAAAATTTTCTGTCAATGACAAAGACTCAGGATACGGTGCGCGATGTTACGACGATAACTTTTATAGTAGTAGTTGCATTCGGTATTTATAATATTCTTAATATGGTAGTAAATCATAAGCAGAAGGAAATTGCCATACTGCGTTCAATCGGTTATACGGAAAATGACACAGTATTTCTTTTTCTGATTCAGGGAGCACTAATCGGTATTGCGGGTGTTGCCGCTGGCGAAGCTATTGCATTCTTTTTCTGTAAATATCTTGAAACGCTTAAGATACCTATGGGAAGAGGGCACATGAGAATATCCTGGGATATTATGATTTATCTAAAGAGCTTTGTTCTGGTTTTCGGTTCAGCTTTAGTAGCAAGTTATTTCCCTGCACGTTCAGCCGGAAAACTTTCACCTATTGAAATTATAAAAGGCACAAGCTGATGAAAATAATTGAATGTAAAGATATGGTAAAAAGCTTCGGGCATCCGCCCGTAACAATACTTAAGAGTCTGAATTTTTCTGTTGATGAGGGTGAATTTCTTTCTGTGACCGGACGTTCTGGTTCTGGTAAATCGACATTACTTTATACTGTGAGCGGTCTTGATCCGCTGACTTCGGGCAGTGTTTACGTTTTAGGTGAAGAGGTTCACCGTATGCCGAGCAGAGAAACACATGAATTTAGAAATCAAAAGATAGGATTCGTTTTCCAGTTTCACTATCTTCTTCCTGAGCTTACAGCGTTTGAAAATATTCTGATGCCTGCGCGAAAGATTAAGATGGAAAAGCAAAAAGCTTCCTATGCTGTTGAACTGATGCATGAATTTGAAATTGAAAAATGCAAAGATAAGACTCCTGCTCAGATGTCGGGCGGAGAGCTTCAACGTACTTCAATAGCCCGTTCTCTTATTATGGAACCGCGTATTCTTTTTGCTGATGAACCGACCGGAAATCTTGATTCTGAAAACGGCGAAAGAGTTATGCATATTTTTGAGAAGATTAACAAAAATTTTTCAACCACCATAATTATGGTAACACATGAGCCTGATTTTGCTAAACGAGCCCGCCGGACAATACATCTTACGGATGGGGTTATTGAATCGGATGTCGTAAATATTTCTTCTAAGCGAAAAAAATGATATTATTCTAACAATTTCATTCTCCTCTGCCCTGCTTCCGCTTTTGAATGCGGCGGATGCAGGGAATCTTTTTTTATAAATAAATGATACAAAATGTAGGAATTTCCGTATTAATTACGGAGGTTTATATGAAATTGAGAAGCAGTATAAATATTGAATTAGTGTCTTACTTCATGTTAATTCGGGCATGTAAAGCTCAAAACACAACCGTTCCGAAAATGATAGCTCTGATTTTAAAAGATTCTGTTTTGAAATATGATATTACGAAGGATGTTCCTCTCTTTCGTACCGTGAAATATCAGCCAAAAGGTTTGGAATATAAGATTGTTCATTTTTATCTGGAGAGAGAAGAGTATGAGAGCTGTATTGATTTCAGGAAATTCGGTAAGGTTTCGGTTTCAAGTGTCTTGAATGCTTGGATTAAGAAATATTTCGGGAATACTGTTAAAAGCAAAAATAATGAAGACTTTAATACAATTTGTTTGAAATTGGATAACTATACTCTTCAGTATCAAATTGATATTAATAAAAATGATAGAAATAACGGACTTATGATTACTATCAATAGAACCTGGCTGGAATTAAGAAAAATACAGCAATAACATTCAAATATTTTGAACATTATCCTCCCATAAATTATTTACAAAATAAGGTGCAGAATGTATTATTTCACCTTCAGGCGGTGTTATGCTTTATCCATTAGATTTATTCGGAACATGTATTTTTGCAGTTACCGGTGCTTTTTTGGGCGTTCAGAAAAAACTCGATATATTCGGCGTCCTTGTTGTCGGGTTCGTTACTGCTGTCGGGGGCGGAACCGTCAGAGATGTCCTTCTTGGTCATTCTCCGGTTTTCTGGCTTAAGGATTTCAACTATTTTATTGCGGTAATATGCGGAGTTCTTGCGGCTTTGATTTTAGGAAGAAGGGTGCTGAGGATTAAGCTTTTTCTATCTCTTTCAGATGCTGTCGGCTTAGGTGTATTTACCATAATCGGTATAAAGAAAGCGCTTGATGCGGATCTTCTTCCGGTTTTTTGCGTAATGATGGGAGTAACGACTTCGGTTGCGGGGGGCATGATTCGAGACATACTTTGTACTGAAAGTCCCATGGTATTAAGCCGTGAGATTTATGCAACTGCATGTATTGCCGGAGGTTTTGCGTACTTCATTATGAGGTTCTTTTCTCTTGCTGATAATGCTGCAGTAATTTCTTCAATACTAATTATAATAATAATCAGGATAATTTCGATAAAAATGAATTTATCGCTTCCAAAGAGAAAAAATGCCTAAAGTTAGAATTATTCATTTGTCATCTTCTATGAAGTCTGTTGATATTATGGCAAAATGGGCGCACGAAAAATGGTTTGCTCCTCATAATATTTCATACAATGCGGTTTTGAAAGATTACCGCAAAAGATGCAATGTGAATTCTCTTCCGTCTGCTTTTGTTGCTAAAGATGAAATCAGAACATGCGGAATGGTTTCACTTAAGCAATTCGATCTCCTTTCCCGTAAAGATTTATCTCCATGGCTTTCTTCTTTATATGTTCTCCCTGAGTATAGAAAAAAAGGAGTAGGGTCAGCTCTTGTGCGAGTCTGTGAAAAAGAAGCTGCGAGGCTCGGGTTTAGTGAAATGTTTTTGTTTGTTGACTATCGGGATTCTATTCATCTTGAAAAATATTATACCTCATTGGGGTGGTTCAGTTATTCTGATGAAGTTGACAGTTTCGGTCATTCAGTAAAAGTTATGCGTAAAAAGCTCTAAAATATGCTTGAATCATTCTCTTTAAGCTTTAAAATGCGCTAAATAAGGGTGGGATAAATGGAAAAAGATGTAGCGGATAAGTCCGTTGAAAAAGGACAGAAGCCGTCGCGTAAAAAGCGTATACTTAAAATTCTGATCATAGCGCCGTTTTCAATTGCGGCTTTTATATTTGTTGTTTTGACTGCAGCTGTAGTATTTTTATCGGATAAGCGTGTTGAGCGCATCGCCGAAAAATATTATCCGGAATATATGAACGGTCGGCTTGAGCTTGACGTCAAACATTTCAGTCTAATGTCCGGGTTTGATATAAAGGATATTGTAGTTTACAATCCCGAACCGTTTAAGGGAGAAATGATCCGTGTTGACCGGCTTGTCCTTGATTATTCTCTGTTTCAGATTCTTACAGGAAATATCCGCTTTAACGAAATCGGAATATATTCTCCCAAAATAAATCTTATCCAGGAGAAAGGCGTTTGGAATTTTGAAAAACTCGCTAAAACTTCAGGTATAAAAGAAGAACCGGTTGAAGAAGAATCCGGTGAGCCTTCCAAGGAAATTAATCTTCCGATAAGTATTGAATTTTTTCTTAAATTTATTCTCAAAGATTTATCTATCGATGTTGATGCTGATGAGTTTAATGCATCACTTAGTGATTTCAGTTTCACAACGGACATTTATGTTCCGCCGGTAAAAAAAATTCCGCTCGGAATTTCTGCTGTTAAACTGGTTGAAACGCTTTCCGTAAATATTAATCCTGCAGAGAAACTGAATCTTAGTTTTTCATCAAAAGAAGCAGACGTGAAACCGCCTTTAATTTTATTTCTCGGACTTAATCTTGTTAACAAAGATGGTGAAAAAGCTTTTGAATCCCGTTTTAAAGCCGGTACATATAATTCTCCTGTGCGCTTTCAGCGTTCTCATCTCGGACCATTGGATTTTCTTATAAGCTATGATATTTTCCTTGATCCGATAAATGATTTTCTGCGCCTCAACTCCTTTGATGTTAAGTTCAAAGATGATAAGTGGTTATCTCTCGGTGGAACTGTTTCAAGCATGTCAAAGAATCAGAATATTGATATACGTATGAAAGAAAGCAGAATTGATCTTTCAAAACTCTATCCGTATTACGTAACATTGACAAAAGACAATTCACTTAAATTCGGCGGCCGACTTTCGTTATATCCGCTTTCTGTTGCCGGTAATGCTTCTAATGTAAGACTAAATGGTAATTTCAGATTTAACGATTTTCTTTTCCGTCAAGCGGCATTTGAACTTAAAGCTGATTCAATGGATATTGCTTACGATATCCGCAAGAAAGGAAGTGAGGCGGATATTTCACTTGGAATAAATCTCTTCCCGTTTTTTTTCCGTCTTGATAAAAGCTGGTCATCCAGAAATTCTTTTCAGCTTACGGCGGATATCAGCACCTATTCGGATTTTTCACGTTTTCTGATTAACTCTTTTTCTGCAAAATATTCTTCTTCTCCCAAATCAGCAAATGCTCTCTATCTTTCCGCAAAAGGAAAAGCGTCGATTTCTTCGGGTACAGAAGCTGATATCGAAATTCTGCCGCTTGAACTGAATGTCCGTGAGCTTGAAGCTCTTCTTCCTATGTCAATTGCAGAATCTCTAAATGCTGTACCTCTGAAAAAAAGTGTGAAAGCAGATCTTAACATATCATTTTTGCAGAAAGAGAAAATGTCAGCTGCGCTCAAGGCTCTTTTCGTAATTCCTGATTATGATGTAAAAGATCTTGCACTCGATGCATCTTTGACTCAGGATAACAGAAAGAATCGGATTGACATTCACAGGTTTTCGGTTGGAAGCCGTGAATTTGGTGTACTTCTTAAAGCGGACGGGATGCTGGAACAGAAAAATTCACCTTTATCTGATTCGGACATAAAGATTTCACTGACTGCTGAAAGCGGAAAGAAAAAAGTTAAAAAAGAAAATCTTTCTCTCTGGGGTTCGCTTTATCTTAATGCAAGGATGAAGGGAGGTCTTGAGAACGGAAAGGCTTCCGGTGAAATCAGCATAAAGAATTTCAATTTTGAAGATTCGTTAAGCATGCTGTCAGTAAATTCTCTCAACCTTGATTTTCCTTTCGATTATGATCTCAAGTCCAAATATGACGGAACTTCCAGGATTGCTGTTGATAAGAGCAGGCTTCTTGATAACACAGGTTTTAAAGAAAAAGATAATTTTAAAATAGGATCATTAAAAATTAAACATCCATCCCGTCCCGAACAGTTTGAACTGATTAAGGATTTATCAGCGTCTATGCGTTTTAAGGAAAATGTATTCAGCATTACTTCTTTGAAGGCTTTTCTTATGAATGGGATAATATCTTCTGATGAAATAATGTTTTATCTTGCGGATATGCAGACAAAAAATATGGAATATCGTATTTCACTTAATGCCAATAATATAGATATTTCCCAGCTTGATAGAATTTCTTCTTCCCGAAACACAAAAGCAGAAATTTCTCTCAATGCAGATATTTCGGGACACGGTGTTGATTTTTCAGGGGATCTCCCTGATATAAACGGTTTTATGAACATTTATAAGATTCAGGATAAATTTGCAAACAGGCTGATGAAAGGTCTATCTGAAGAGAAGGGTGAATCAAAACTTGGAGTTACACAGAAGGTTGTAGATCATCTTAATCTTCCATCAGGTTTCTATTTCAATATCGACAGCGGCAATGTTTATGCAACTGTTACATTAAAAAGAAAAGCTCTTGGTTATTTTACTTTTCATATCGAAGATGACAAAATTCAATACGACAGAATTCCGATAAAAGAGTATCTTGGAAAAATCAGAAAAAATGAGGTTAATTAAATGAAATATTTATTTATAATGCTATTGCTTGCATGTTCATGCGTGATTATTCCTCCGAAGATTGAACTTACCGGAGAAAAAACAATGATTGAGCGGCAGATAACCGGAGAATATCGCGAGCTTGAAGATGACGCATGGGTTGTTTCAAGTGCACGAACTAATGTTCAGAAGGAAAAAAGCGGAACAGCAGTATCCTTTTCCGATGAAGAGATTTTATCAGCACAGAACATCCGGAGTATGAATGAAGAAAGAATAAGACGATACAAGGATGAATCAGCAATAGGTGAAGGCCGGGACGGAAATCTGAAGTACAGATCAATAAGTGTTTACGAGAAAGATTCGAGGAAAAAGACGGAACTTCTTTCAATTATTGAGACTGAGAACAATGCCAGAAAAAAAATAATTCTTTATTATGCAGCTAAAACAAAAAGAAGCGAAAACGAAGAGCGGATTAGTTTTGCTGCCGAACAGAGAGAAAAAGCCAGAAGAGGCGACGTACTTGAAACTGCGGACGGGAAATGGGTAACAAAAAAATGAAAAATGTTTTTTATCTTATTATTGTTTTCATAATTGCCGCGCAGGGTCTCTTATCTGCTGATAAAAATGAAGTCTCTCTCAAATACAATCTGATGCTTAAAGATGCCTTTGATGAAAAAGGTACCGGGCGCGTTATTCCTCTTGCATTTGAAAAATCTGTTGAGACAGACGGCAGTCTGTCCGCAGACGGCAATTTTCTTGTTTATTCGTCGGATAAAGAAAACGGAAATTATGATTTATATCTCCGCTCTATGACCGGTATTTCTACTGTCAGACTGACTACACATGCTTCAAAGGATTTTGCATGCAGTATTTCTCCGGATTCGCGATCTATTGTTTTTGTTTCTGACCGCGAAGATCCGGCAGGTGATATATTTTTCGCTTCATTGGATCTTAATTCAATTATGAATTCATCATCAACGGGTATTCTGGATAAGAATATAACTAATCTGACATCAATGGCAGATCAAAACAAAATTCTCCGTATGATTAAGGATTCAGATCCGGTATGGTCTCCTGACTCTAAAGCAATTGCGTTTTCCTCAAGCCGTGACGGCGAAGAAAATATTTATATAATAAATCCCCGTGACGGCTCCATTAAAAAAATTACTGAAAAAGGAGGAATATATCCTTCTTTTTCTTCAGATGGGAAAAAATTAACATTTGTTTCTTACCGCGAAAACCGTATGGGAGATATTTATGTACTGGATTTAGCTAACAGGAAGGAGTCCCTCGTTGTAAAAGGGAATGATATCAAGTTATATCCGGTATTTGCTTCAAACAATAAGGATATTATTTATACTTCAATATCTTCTGATACTAACGGGGACAGGCAACTCAATTTAAAGGATAAATCCGACATCTATTACAGAGATATTTTCTTGGATAAATCTTTTCGAATGACTTATTCAAAGGGATCGTCTTTTAAACCAAGATTTTTCCCGTCGTATACTCTTAAGTATTTCAGCAGCGAAGAAAAAGTTTTCAACGGAATTATTGTTTATTCTGAACAGCAGGGAGCGAATATCAATATCAATATGCTTCCTGAATTTGGTGAAATACCACGAAGAAAAAATGCAAAGGATCAGTATGATCTTGCTATCACGTATTCGGATGATACTGACGGTGAATTTTATATTGATTATCTGATGAGAGTTTATTTCTTCCATTATAATGCAGCCGGCGAATCGAATAAGCCTTTTGTGATCAGATCTTTAGCTTCTGCAATGCGTTTTGCTGTTGAAGAAAAACTTCCTCATTCGTCTGAAGCAGAAGGCATTATGAAAAAAATATCGCAGAATAGCAAATATGCTGAACTTCTTCTTCTCTTGCTTTCAGGAAAAGCAGAGACAGCTGCTCAAAGAGTTTCTGAAGCCGGAGAAAGTACTTCGATGCTGCTGGAGGATATAGCCGATTATTATTCTTTGCGGGATCCGCATAAGGCTATGTATTACTATAAGAAAATAATTAAAGATGATCCGAAGTATCAGTCAATTTCCGCTGTACATTATAAGTATTCTATCAATTTGCGTAAAACAGAGCCGGATATTTCCGAAGTGCCTTCCGAACTTGAGTATGTATTTTTAGAAGGTTCTTCATCTCTTCAGGAAAAAGCATCTGAACTATTAACATCATATTATATAGCAGATAAATCAAGTGCTGCCGATGAGAAATCGGCAGGCAATCTTACTCAATTGATCGATTCTTATAAAAAGGCAATTGATTCAAAGAAGTATGAAGGGCGTAAGCTGAATGGAGCAAAAATTCTATTATCAACTTTGTATTATTCTAGAGGTTATGTTTATTATAAGCAAAAAAAGGAAAAAGAATCTGCAGATGACCTTAAAAAGGCTATGGAAGGAATCCGTACAACTTTTGCCTTATACTACAAATGCAACATTCTTCTTTCCCGTATAAATTCCAAAAATCCTGAAAGTGAAGAAAAGTTTATTCATGCGGCATTATCCAATTATTTGCCTCGTTGGAAAATTCAGGATGTTAACGATACTGCAGAGAAACTTCTTTCTTATTATGAGAAGAAAGGGGCTGAATTTGAAAATAATGGAAAATATAATTCTGCTGCAGAGATTTATTTTAAATCAATTTCATTAGTTTCATATTTATACCAGCGCGGAATATTTAATGATCTTTATGATAAATATGCTCCAAGAGCACATGTGCTTTACATTGACGCAAAAAGTTCAGACAAGACATCATCTCAGTCAAATCTTAGCGCTCTTGAAAAAGATTATCTGAAAAATCTAAACATTGCAAGAATGGATTTTGATAAAGCTTACATATATGCGCTTGCCTATGTATATAGTAAAAAAGCACTTGGAGAATCATCCGAAAGTGTTAAATCCAATCCGGAGAATTTTGCTGAGAATTTCAAAAAAGCCATTGAGCAGACTGACTGGGCTCTCTTTATGGATGATACATTTTCAGATGCTTATCTTCTGAAAGGATGGATATTTCAATACATCGATCTTCTTAGAAATGACGAATCTGACGGAAATTATAATGCCGTAAAAACAGCGGATAAATATTTCGATAAATATCTTTTTGAAAAAGCAAGAGCATTATATCTCAAGGCTGTCAGTGTTAATAATGAAAAGATTAATCCTGAAAAGGAAGGAAATCTTTATCTTAATCTTGGTAATGTGAATTTCCTTTTAATGAATTATTCTGAGGCTCTATCCGCATATAAATCTGCTCAGATTTATAAAAAAAATTATGGTTCGAAAATTGAAGAAGCGGTTTTTCTGTTTCATCTAAGTTATTGTTACTGGCAGAATGGGGATTTTGCTAAAGCCAAAGAAGAAATGAACAAAGTGTATTCTGTCTATAGAAGTCTTATTACTTCAAAAAATCGGAAAGATTATGCCAATCAATTATATCATATCTATAAATATTTTGCCTTGTTTGAGCGTATGGATGGCAATTATCCGGAAGCGGAAAAATGGTATTTGCGGATGATTGATCATGCGCGTAAATACGGAATAAAATATGATGAGGTTCGGTTATATCAGGAGATAGCATTTTGCCGTGAATCACTCGGAGATTATGACGGGGCTATTTCCTATCTGAAAAAAACCGAAGACATTATTTCTGATGATGAAGAGTCGGAGAAAAAATATTATCTGAAACTTAAGGCTTTTTATATATTCGGACCGTTTCCAGTTTGGAATCTCGGCGGGGATACTGCTGTCATAGGTTCTGCGAGAATATCCGGAGAATTAAATAAAAACCAGAAGAATCTTCTCAATTTATCCATGATTGAAAATATTAATTATAAATCAGGTGATTTGGAAAAAGCTGCGGAATATCTGAAAAAGAAGATAGAAATAGCCGGCAAAGAAAAATCAGTATTTTATAACAATGTTGTTTTTTCATCATACAATAATCTGGGAGAAATATATTTTAAACTCAAAAAATATACTGAATCAGAAAAGTATTTCTATCTCGCGTGGAGTGAAGGCGAGAATAAAGAAAATTCCGAAGTGGTGTTTTCGGCCGTTAAAAATCTGACTGAATTATATTGTTTTCTTGCGGAAAAAAATATGAAAAAGCCGGAGGAAATAGACTCTCTCCTGGTTAAAATTTCAAAATACCGTTCGCTTTATGAATCGAACCGTTTTGCTTCAGAATATGAAACTCTTGAAAATAATGCTGACCGTGACAATAGGAAAGTCACCAAGCAGGAAATTGAAGAATTAAAATCGAAAATTGCACAGGAAGCCAAGACTGTTTATTTGGAAATAGACATTTCATCCGCTCTATTAAATATGGCGAAACAGGAGATGAAAATATCCCGCGGAGAATCAATTGATAGAAGCATTTATCAGAAAGCGTCAGGTGTTATTGAAACGCGTCTTTTGAATCAGAATATTTCTAAATCAATGCGGGCTCGATTGCTGATTAATCTTTCTCTTTGCTATGACCGGATGGATTTTCCCGTAAAAGCATATTCTACACTTGGAAGTGTGCAGGCAGTCATTGAATCAGAAATGATTTATAAACTCATTCCTTCTTATCATTTGTCTCTTTCTTCATTTCTTAAGAGAAGATATGATTCCGTTCATCTTCCTGCGTCTTCTTATCTTGATGCATCAAGATCGGGAATTATTCTTATTGAGAAATTTCCGCAGCTTTTTGCTTCATACTCCGAGAAGGTAGAAGACCTTTACCGGAATTATGCTTGTGATCTTGCTGAGGCAGGTTTGACTAATGATTCTTTTACTGTACTTGAAAGACTTGCTTCTTTTAAAAAGACTTCAAGGATATTTAATTATTCTCCTGAATTTTCTGAAGATAAATATAATGCCAAACTTAATTTTATTAAAAACAATTATGTTGAATTTAATAAATGCGTTTCGCGTATCGGACTTGATCCGCTTGCGAACAAGGAACTTATTAAAACAGCTTTAGATATATCCGAGAAGGTAAGTAAGTCAGCGCAATCTGACCCGGAGATATCACATTATTTTTCTGTTGAAAAAGGTAATGCTAAAAAAATAAAAAAACCTTTTTATGTTTATATAAAAGATAAAGGCAAAATGCGCTATTGGCGTATAGCAGATGGAAAAATAACGACAGCTGTTTACGGTGATTCTGATTTTACTACTGATATTTCAGATGCATATGTTATGATTAATGAAGAGTCGCTTTCTTTAAATTTGTCTGAAGCTGTTTATGTTTCTTCATTTTCCGATATACTCCGATTGCCCGAGTATTATGACTCTAATTCGCTTAATCCGTCCAGAAAGAAATCTCTATTGGTTGAAGACGGTAATTTGCTGAATGTCACCCGGAATCTTTTTTCTGATAAATATTTTCCCGTTAAAATTTCTGTTAAATCGGAATCAATAACATCTGATGAGATTATGCTTCTTTCTGACTCTATGATATATTCAGGAGTGTCAGAATCTGTTGTTTCCTCAGACAGGTTTTCATATATTATTGGTAAAAACAGAGAAAAGATATCCACGGGCAGCATTTTCTCAAATGAAATCTTTGAAAAAACTCTTGATTCAGGTAATTTGCGAAGCGCAAAAAAGATAGTTAATTCATTCGTAAAGAATTCCGAAGCAAAAGACAATTACATTAAATATTTGAATTCCAGAATTATGGAATATGAGGGATACTATAAGAAAGCTCTTGTAGAATTTCCATTTGATAATATTTCTGAATATGGAAGTGACGGACGTATAGTTTCATTTGGTCTATATCTTCTTTTGAAAAATGGTGAGATTAAACGGGCGTCTGATTACTTAAAGCTCAATTCTGAACTTTTGAATCAGAAAGGCGATTATGCGGTGTACAATGGAATAGTTTCAGGTTCATTGAATATTCCTTCTTCAAAGAATTATTTCATTGATGAAGCAAAATTGTTATCTCTTTTGAATTCATTTCTGATAATGAATAACCGGAAGACTGTTCCGGTTAAATCCATTACCCCTCTTAGCTTTAAGGATCGTGCAATTAATACAACGTCAATTGATGAAGAAAAAGAGCGCATAGATAAATATGGTGAAGCTGTATGGTATTTTGTTAAATTGAAAAATGAACTGATCTCCGGTACCAAAAATGATTTATCTGCATTACTCGCAAAAATTAAAACTGCAAGATTCGCGTACGATGAAAGCATTGATGTAAATATCTGCTGTTTTACAGCTGCTCATGCTGCGGAATCAATCGGTGAATTCGGCATTGCTGCAGATCTTTATGCTAAGGTCTGCTCTCAGTTTACGGCAGAAAAGGAAAGTTCACTTGTTAAAAGAGCATCTCTTCTGACTTATCTCGGAAGATATGATGAATCTGAAAAAATATTAAAATCATTTACGGAGATTAAGCCGGCACTTCGGATTATTTCTGCCGAAAATGCGGTTTTTACAGGGCTTAAAAATTCTGATGCTGTTGTTGAAGAGGCAAAGCTTTCTGCAGATTCTGAATCTGCCAGATATAATGTTCAGCTGTTAAAAGCTCACTTAATCCGTAAAAAAATATTGAGCGGAGATAAGACTGTATCCCTTAAGGACTATGAGAGCGAGTTTCTTTCTGCGCTTTCAATCGCGCATAATAATCTGTCTGTGATAAGGTCTATCCGTCAGGATCTTTTTGTCAAAGGAATAGATTTTATTATAATGCTGAATTTTAGAGATAGAAAATATGCAGAAGCATTGAAGTATGCAGAAATTAAGCAGCAGTTGATGCTTTCGGCTTTTGTTTCACCTTCGGAAAGAAATGTTTCTTCTTCGGAAAGTGATACATTCAGGAAGCTTTCCCGAACTGATTATTCTAAGTGTTTTGATATGCTGCGCAGTAATTATTCTCTTTATTATAATTGTATTGTTCCGGCGCTTCCGTTGCAGATGCTGCAGGCAAAAATGCCTGATAAATCATCCATTCTTTATCTTTCTGAATCAGAAGGGGATATTCTTGCTTGGGTAATCGCAAAGAGAGATATTTCCGGATACAGAATTGAAAACGGTTACTCTTTGGCTAAGAAAATTGAAGCTTCTCCTAAGCTTTCCGGTGACGATAAATTGAAAAAAATATCCGACTTATTCCGGATTCTTTTGAAGAATGCTGATTCAGAAAAATTGTATATTATTGCTGACAATAAATCTCAGGAAATTCCATTTGCTGTTATATTTGACGATAATTTTGAGGCATATCTTACATCGATTCCTTCGGCATTGGTATTTTCCGGAAAAGATTCACCTGTCAGGACTATTCATTTGATTTCGAATGATGAAGCGGATTTAGCTGCGGTCAGACAAAGTGCTGTTAAAATCGATCCGGATTCACCGACAAAGTTTATCCGGGGAAACATCAGTTTTGCTGCAGGAGATATTATTTCAAACGGCAAATCCTTATCAGGCATTTTGCTTGATTCAGATAATTTTATTTATGTCGATTCCGCCGGTGAGATTTCAAGTAATATGCTTGCGGAATATTCATATTCATGCGGTAATGATAATGTGATAATAATTTCATCTGATGGCGACAGTGTCTCGGAATACGTTGCTGTATCGTCTTTGTTTCAGAAGTCGTTTTTTGAAGGTATCTCCGAAGGGTATAAGCAGCTCGTTAAAGAGCTTGCTGAAAGTTCAAGATTTTCCGATGTAAGAAAAAGAAGCGGTTACCGTTACTTTATAAAAGGATTTCCGGGTTCAAAATGAAAGGTTTTTTGACAAAAAAAGCTATCATTGTCGATGACGACAAAATGATTGCAGAGCTTGGGAAAAAAGCTCTGGTCAAAATGGGTTATGATGCAGTCTCATTTAACGGGGCGGAGGAAATGCTTTCTTCCGTTAAGCTGACTGATTATGATTTTATTGTCAGTGATCTTAAAATGCCTGGTCTTAGCGGCATTGATCTTCTCCGCGAAATAAGGATGATTGATGAGGATATGCCTGTAATAATTATGACAGGTATATCCGATCTTGAAAGCGCCATTTCTGCTATAAAAGAAGGCGTTTTTGACTATGTTCAAAAACCATTTACTGTTGATCAGATTATTTTTTCGGCGAAAAGAGCTGCAGAAAGAAGAAAGATGATCAACCAGAATAAGTATTATACAACACTTCTGGAAGAAAAAAATACTGAACTTCAGAGACTTTATGAAGGAATAAAAAAAAGAAATTTTCAGCTCGAAAACGATATGCAGCTTGCGAGCATTCTTCAAGATTGTCTTTATCCGATGAGTGATCCCAATATCCCTGGTTGGGAAGTTTCATCAAAAATTAAATCGTATGAGAAAATCAGCGGCGATTTCTATCACTTTGATTTGCTCGATGACGGTTTTTCACTCGTTTTTGCTGATGTTTCGGGGCATGGTGTTGCAGCTTCATTGTACTCTGCGATTGTTAAGGCTGCATTACTTTCTGTTGACAGGTCTCATTCTGATATTGAAAGAATTGTCTCTGATATAAATAAATTTATTCTAAACACACACAAGAAAATGAGTTACAGTTATGTAGCTCTTGTTTATCTGCGTTATTATTCTGAATCAGGTCTGGTTAAATATGTAAATTGCGGAATGCCGTCTCCTTTAATAATCATGCCGGACGGTGAGACGGTGAAGCTTGAGACCAATTCTCCTTTGGTGGGCATATTTGATAATTCAGTTTATCACGAACAGGAATTTACAATAGACAAGGATTCAATGCTGTTTTTCTTTACAGACGGCATTTACGAGTACAAGGAAAGAGACACTCTCAGCGGTTATAATGAATTCGTTGATAAAATAATTGTATCAAAAACCAAATCATTGAATCAAATAATTGATTCTGTCTTCAGCGAAGTGATATCCCGTGATGATTTCGATCAGCGTGATGATATCACTGTTCTCGGAATGAAATTAAAAGGGGGAAAATAGTATGAAGAAAATTTGTTTCGGATTGATGGCTTTAGTCTTTACTTTTGCGGAGCATAATCTTTTTGCCGTTAAATTTCAGATGAAGCTGGGTGATGTTAAAATTGAAAGGGCAAAGAAACCGATGCCTTTAAACAGTGAAGCGGATTTGAAGGATAAGGATATAGTGACAACAGGGGAAAAGTCTCTGTTAGTCATTGAGTTTGATAATGGGGATGTTATTAAAATCAAAGAGAAGACTAAAGCAATTATATCTTTGGCATCGCCGCAAACTAGCGCTATTACAGTTTTAAAGGGTACTATTGAGGCTAAATACAAAAAAATTATGAGAGAAAATCCTTCTAAGGTTTATTCTCCGACAACTGTTGCGGCCGTTAGAGGAACTGAATTTGAAGTTACTGTAGCAGAAAGCGGAGAAACCAGAGTTAAAATGACTGAAGGAAAGCTTAACGTGTCCAATCCTTCCGGTGATATCGATATTTCGGGAAAAGAATCTTCTGAAATCGTACCGGGCTCCAAACCGGATTCAGCTTCTGCTGATGCTTCTTCTGAAGAATGGATGAATTCCAAATCGCAGGAATTTAATGAAAATCCTTCAAAATATACAGAAGGATATAAAGCCCAGTTGAAGCAGATGAATGAGAGATCTGCTCAGAATAAGATAGAACTGAAGAAAACAGAAGGACAGCTCAAAACAATAAAAACGGAAGAAGAATTTGCATCTTATGAGTCTTCGCTTGATAAAGCAAAAAATGCCACCGAAGATGACATGAACATCAATGCTGCAAGCGGGCTTCTCGTTGAAGAAGTATCAGAAAATATTAAGTCACTAAATATTAAGGCGTATAAAGATTTCACTCTTCTTAAAAAAGAGATAAATAAAGTTAAAGAACAACAGGAAAGAAATCTGGAAGAAATACGTAAAGTACTTGAAGCATACAAAAAGGCTAAAGAAGAGATATTGAGCACTCATAAAAAAAGTGTAGAAGAAATTCTTAAAGGTACTAAGTAAAAAAACCATTAGATACAAATAGAATCGACGGATTCTATTTGTATCTAATCTTCATAGCAAGCACCATGGAAGCGAGTATAAGTACTATTACATTGGCTATTGTAACAGGCATATTGGCTGTCATTATTCCGAAAATAAGCCATAGAGCAACACCCGCAGTAAATGCGGAATACATCAAAATAGAGATTCCGCTGGTATCCTTTGTCTTAAGAGTTTTGATAACCTGAGGAACAAATGAAACTGTTGATAAAACAGCTGCAGCATAGCCGATAATCGCAGAAGTTTCCATAATTTATACCCTTTCGAGGACAGACTATGGAGAAGGCAGGCCGTGTCAAGCAAACGTTTTCTTAGATCTGAAATTAAATTTAAAAGCGTATTCCGGCAAATAACTCAACCATCCCTCCCATACAACTGATATCAGTGCATGTTCTGTCTTTGTCTGACGATTTTGATGTCGAATTCAAGAAACCGAACGCGGTAAGACCTGCATAAAGGTATTCACTGCTGTAGCCGGCAGAAAGCTTAAGGTTTACATTTATTGCGAGTGAATGGGATTGAACTTCACGGATTTTAATATTTTCTTTTGAATTCATATATCCGACTGCTGCCATTAGTGCTGCAGAGGCATATAAATTATTTGGATAAGTTTTAAGGTAAGCATAACCGCCTCCGGCAGAAATGCTTTTATATCTACCTCCGCGATAATCCGCAAAATCTCCGTAATCAGCCTGCACAGATTCGGGAATGAGGGAGGAATCTCCTGAAATCTTAAATTCGTTTACTGAAAGAGATACAAGCGGTGAACCTGAAGATTTATAATTATTTTCCATCTGTTTGAAACATTCAGAGAGAGAGAAATCGTCAGAAAACGAATAATAGACATTAATTCCTATGTTTCTTACCTTTACATCAGAACGTATAGTTTCAGGATCTCCTTCTTTGTAACCGAAGTCGGAAGGGTTTGCCAGATAGTATCCGGAATAGTTTTGATAAAAAATATCGGCGCCGAAATGCTTTTGATATAAATAAAATTGATAGTCGTTTGCTTTCGTTTTCCCGAATTTATTTTCGTCTTTCAGGCTTCCAACAGCTCTGGAATAAGTAAAACCAAGCCATTTATAAGATGCGCTTATTCCGGCGTTGGCATATGGATTTGCATCATAACTGACTTCTTTTCCCTTTTGCTCTCCATTCACCATAGTTTTCATTTCTATGTTTTGTATCGGAGAATTTGCAAATAGTCTAATGTTGAAATTTTTAACTGTTTCATCGGTTTCTTCTTCTGAATATAACGGAATAAAAATTGATAATCCCATTATGAGTAAAAAAAGTTTTTTCATAAGCCTCTTATTATTTGTTTATATCTCTTATAGGAAGATGAAGTATGCTGAGAGGATCAAACTGAATATTCCTTATTATTGCCGAAACGTGAAGATGCGGTCCGGTTGATATTCCGGTAGATCCGACTTCCCCAATTTGTGTTCCGGCTTCAATTATCCCGCCTTCTTCAACAAGAAGTTTATCCATGTGCATGTAATATGTAAAGAAATGATTACCGTGATCTATTATGATCATGTTGCCTTCGTAGTGCATTTTTCCTGATAACACAACTTTACCTCTCGCAATCGCGAAAACAGGAGTTCCCTGCGGTCCGCGAAGATCAACACCCCGGTGAATACTTTCCTTGCTGTTTTCGTAGATGCGTTTTCTCTTAACGATTTTATACCGTTGATATCTGCGTTTTTCCCAGAAATCTGAAGTGAGATAATGTGAGTCTCGCGGATGCGAGAGGTTAGAATCGATTAAATCATTTTCTCTTGAGGCGAAGGCCTTTGTTTTTTTGGCAAGACAGTCTTTTATGAATTGGTCGCGCTCAGGATCCGGTTTTCCTCCAATTTTAGAAAAATTTCCGACATCTAGTGATCTTTTTAATATTTGATATTTTTTGGCTTCGACATCAAAAAAAATATGCGTAATAGAAAAGCGGTCTTTGAAATTATAACTGACTGTGATTTCTCTTTTGCCGGTTTTTTCATCGGGTGAAATCGGAATGAAGCATCGATATCCCCATTTTGTCTGAGTCAAATTTGTTTCAAAATTACCGAATTGAGCTTTAACATTAGAAATTTTCGAGAATGCCATTAATTCAAGATAAGCAAGTTCTCCCTGTGAAAATTTTCTGGCAAAAAGATTTGCGCTGATAATTCCGTCATCAACTGTTATTTTTTCAACTGAACTATGATCGTAGTCAGACGGGGATTTGATGCCTGAATAAATGAAAACAGGCAATAGTAAGCAAAGAAGTAATTTTTTCATAACTAATAATTCATTTTCCGGAGCCAAGTGCAAGAAAATTTCGGATGAATGTACGAGAATTTTTCTTGCACTTGAACTGAAGCTCAAAAAAAATGATTTACGGGGAAAATATGGACATTCTTGAATCTTTAAACGAAAGTCAGAAGGAAGCTGTTCTTGCAACTGAAGGACCGCTTTTAATTTTTGCGGGTGCCGGCAGCGGAAAGACTAAAGTTATTACGCATAGAATTGCTCATTTGATAAGGGAAAAGCGTGTTCCTCCGTATAAGATATTCGCGGTAACGTTCACGAATAAAGCCGCCGGTGAAATGAAAAAGCGTATATCCTCCATTATCGGCGGAAGCGGCGATGATGTCTTTGTTAAGACTTTTCACTCGGCAAGCGTTTATATTCTGCGCCGATTCGGTGAACAAATAGGTATTCATCCGAATTACTCAATCTATGACACATCAGATCAGGAATCTATCGTTAAGGCTATTCTCGGAGAGATGAATATAGATGTTCAGAAATATGCTAAAAGAGTAATTTCCAAAATTTCAGAAGTTAAGGATAAGGCAGAGCTTATTGAGGGCGCTGATCCCTATGCGTTTCTGCCGAAAGAATATGCCGTTAATTATACCGAAATCTATGACGAATACAATAAAAGACTGCGCGCGGCGAATGCGTTGGATTTCAATGATTTACTTATATACGCAGTTAAGCTCTTACGTGATTCTCCCGAAGTAATAGAAGCACTTCAGAACAAGTGGTCATATTTTATGATTGATGAGTATCAGGATACTAACCGCGCTCAGTATATGATGGCCAAGTATCTGGCTGCAAAGAGCCGCAATATATGTGTTGTCGGTGATGATGATCAGTCAATATATTCATGGCGCGGTGCTGATATTTCTAATATTCTCAACTTTGAAAAAGATTATCCTGAAGCAAAAGTTGTTAAACTTGAAACGAACTACCGTTCTACTTCATATATTCTTGATGCGGCATATTCTGTAGTTAAAAACAATAGAACAAGAAAAGACAAGCGTCTAAATTCGTTTCGCGGAGAAGGTTTTATGCCTGTTTATTGCGAAACGAATAATGAGTACGGTGAAGCTGAATTTGTAGTTAATACCATAAGACGCTTAAAGCGAGAAGAGAATCTTCAATACGGAAATTTCGCAGTTTTTTACAGGACAAACGCGCAATCGCGATTGCTGGAAGATACTCTCCGCCATGAAGCTGTTCCTTATCGAATTATCGGATCTGTAAAATTTTATGAACGAAAAGAAATTAAAGATATTGTTTCGTATCTTCGTTTTGTTGTAAATCCCTGCGATACCGCGTCGCTTGACAGAATAATAAATAATCCGCCCCGGGGAATAGGCGCGCGTACTGTTGAAAAGCTGAAAGAAACAGCCTATGCCGAGCAAATGAGCGAATGGGAGATTATTGATAAAGACATCAATATAGACGGAAAAGTCAACAAGGGCTTGAAGCAGTTTAAGGAAATAATTAATTCGCTTATCAATCTATACGTCGGGGTTCCTGATAAAATTTCTCTGGCTGATTTCGTTGAAAAGGTAATTACTGTTTCTACTTACCGCAAGCATTTGGAAGAGTCATCCAAAGCCGATTCAACAGGCAAAGAGCATGACAGATTGGAGAATATTGACGAATTCATAAACAGCGCAATTGAATACGAAGAAAGAACTGATAATCCTTCCCTGGAGGAATTTCTTCAGGAAATATCTCTTCTCACAAGTGAGGAGAATCCTGAAAACAAACAGGCTGAAGCTGTAACTTTGATGACCATTCATAATGCAAAAGGATTAGAGTTTAATACTGTATTTTTAACAGGTCTTGAAGAAGGAACATTTCCTCACGCGAATTCGCTGAACAGTGATGCGCAGATAGAAGAAGAAAGACGTCTTGCATATGTCGGAATAACCAGGGCAATGGACAGACTTTATATTATAAGCGCAGATGTAAGAAGGCAGTTCCATCAGACTGTCTACCGACAGGCTTCCCGTTTTATCAGTGAAATAGATAATGAGCTTCTTGAAAGAACAAGATATACATCAGCAGGAAGTTCCAGTTACTCGGATTATTCTGAATCGTATTCTCCGGTTTCAGGATCAGCGAAAAGAGTTTCCGGAGGTGCTAAATTCAGTTCTCAATACTCGCGGGGAGATCTTGTAAAACATCCGAAATACGGAAACGGAAAAATTGTTAACATCGAAAACAGCGGAGACGACACTACTTTAACTGTAAGTTTTCCGGGATCGGGAATGAAGGTTTTTATTGAAAAATACACGCCTCTTGTCCGTATTTAGGAAAAGGGCGGGTATTTTAAATGCTGTTATTTCTCATTGCCGAGTTTAATCGCTAGTCCGAAATTTACTCCGACATAAATGTTTTTCTTTTCCATTTTCGGATCTACGGGGATGTTATATCTGAAAAAAAATGACGGTGCGGCGTATGTTTCTCTTCCAATGGGAGATAAAAGTCCAAAAGCAAGTTTAATTGCAAGAAGGCTTTGTTCTTCGTCTCTTGATAGTTCAGTATGAATAGGAACGCCTCCGACTTCATCGACGTAATATCCGTCAATCATCGTTTCATATGCGAAACCGAAACCCATCCAGAAATTAGGCTTAAGGAAATATTTAAATGTAATGTCGACATTGGTATAGGTCACACTGCCGCTCGTTACATCTGTTGATCCTTCAAACTCTTCATCGGTGCTGATTTTTGCATTCAAGAGGGATATGCCGCTTTCAATAGCGAGTCTTTCGGACAGAGGAAAGTGTATTGCCGCGCCTATTGAATACGCCGGGAGCCGGTCGACTCTGTAAATCATGCCCCAGTTTATCATAAATAAACTGCCTGTATTTTTAAATTGCGGATCGGAAGTATCGTAAGAATTATTTCTTCCGCCTGCAGCTTCTTCAACTGTAATAGCTCTTTTGGATGAATCCTGGGGAAAAATAAAATTTGCAGATAAAAGCAGAAGAGTGCAAAAAATAAAAGTTTTCATTAATAACTCCAAAAAAAAAGATCATTAAATTATCGGAATATAAGTGATAATTGTTTAGAATTCTTGCTTCTTGGCGTGAAATTGAATGAGAAGCCAGTTAATATGAACAAGGAAGTTTGATTTTTATTGATATGTATCCCTGCTTAGTTTTATAAAAATAACAGTCTAAAGCATGATGAGCAGATTCGCAATAATTGATGTAACTACTATGAAACCCATGAAGATTGCGGAATTCATGCTTGTGCCCCCTTCTTCCGTGAGAACACGTTCAATATCTTTTTTTTTATATTCGTTCATGATTTGAGTTGTTTTCTCAATAGCGAATGTGCGGTACATATGATTGGCTCGAAATACAAAAATAAAGCTCATATATGCCGTTAGTAAAAAACCCACTGTTAATGATACTATGCAGAATGGGGTTCCGGCTAAAATAAGCGTTAAAAACATAAATCCAAAATTAACTGCAAGATATATCCCTAGAGTTCGGTACATTTTTCGGTATGCAAGCCAGATTGTTAAAAAAAAGAATGCGGGAATGTTGAGCGAAAATGTCCCTTTTCTTTTCTCCAGTCTGTTCCAAATAAATCTAT
>ERZ795056.1598-NODE-1598-length-26456-cov-7.568956_pt1 | contig 26456 bp, 27 predicted proteins | sample MGYA00375140_ERZ795056 | MGnify/ENA primary metagenome ERZ795056 (study PRJEB30185, sample SAMN05720227) | activated sludge metagenome | isolation source: Anaerobic digester | place: USA | collected 2015-03-09 ... | reverse complement strand
ACCAGACTTCCATCGACTCCGGCTGTGATTTCGGGACCAACCGCGGTTTGTGCGGGAGCCACCAATCTGGCATACAATACAACTCTTTACGGTTCGCTTATGTATACATGGACGTTGCCTGCTGGTTCTTCTGTGACAGGTGGCCAGGGAACTGCTGCGGTTTCAGCCAACTGGGGAACCGTAGCGGGTAATGTGTCAGTGAAAGCAGTGAATGCCTGTGGTGTTTCTGCAGCAAGAACACTGGCGGTAACATTGGTTGCCTGCCGGAATGCCTTCAACGAAGAAGAGATAATCGTACCGTCCGTTGACATGTATCCAAATCCAGGAACCGGACTGTTCAACCTTGACATTGCCAACCTTACCGCAAAAGGTCAGGTTCAGGTTTACAACATGAATGGCGTGCAGGTTCTGAATCAGGAACTGGATAACAATATCTCCAACCATTCTCTTGATCTGACCAGCCAGAAACCTGGGATGTATCTGGTACGGATCATGTCAGACGGATTCCACAAAGAAATCCGGGTGGTGAAGCAATAAGGATTGCGCTTTTCATACCGGAAGCCAGCCTCAGAAATGGGGCTGGCTTTTTTGTTTTACAGCCTACGCACAATGTGTAGTCTTCCGCATCGGGCGATTTCTAAGATTCATGCAAGCAATCGGATATAGTTTTTTTCATATTTTCTTTTCTGATTTAAGGCAGGAAAAAATCAAGAGAATCAGCTTATTTCGTCCTTCATTGATTTCAGTGATTTTGAAATAGTTTCTTAATTCTTCATCGTGTTGAATCGCAACCGTTACTTGAATATTCAGCGGAGCTTTCATTTTCTTACGGGCAAATTATGAGACCCTTTCCTTTGAATTTTCCGGACACATCAGAAAATGGAGCAACACCAGAGCAATCGATTGAATTTCATTTTCTTCTCTTTAAAAATCTTTTGCCAATGCCTCAAAAGAATGGCTAGTAACATGGAAACAACAGAAGGCAGGATTATCCCAGCGTTCTAATGACGGTAGGTGTTGGCGTTTTTGTAACAACTACTGCATTTGTGGTAATAAGGTATTTGGATAAAAATAAGTCTAATTTGCCCGCTAATTCATCAGAGAAATAAAAACCGGTTGTGTACTTTTAAACAACAAGATTTAAATAAAGAAAATTTAAGATGATAATCGAAACACTACCAGACCACGAAAATCGATATGGAATTACAATTGATAAAACATCAGCCAGAACCGATGCATACGGCTTTCTAATAGTTATTTGTGAAGCTAAAGCGATTTCAGGTTCAAGCATCAAACAAGATATTGAAATCCAATGTGCCTTATATGACGAGAATGGATTCCCCGTTGACTCTTCTTCTGAATACTTGTCCAGTGAAGAGTTTTTTCAGTTTCAATTAATCAAATTTGATTTTGCAGAAGAAGGTCTATCCCAGCTTGTTAGGAAAATAAAAATTTATCCAAAAATGAGGTAATTATAGCTGAAGGACAAAAACCCATCTACTATTCTCCTTGGTATTTAGGCTATTAACTAAGCTTTGGCATCGTTGGTTTATTTCAGATGCATTTCATCCCCAAGAGAACCAATGCCAAAAATGCAGCTAAATTCTTAAGCAGCTTCTTCTTTTGTAAGCCCATTATTAGCTTGAATCAATTCAAACAAGCCAAGGTCCATTTCTTCTGCAGAGATAAATCCGACTTTCCAAATAACAGGATCTCATCGTGAGAAGCTCCAGCTTCGTTCGGACCATTCCAAAGCCTATAGCCATCATAAGACAATACCCCAATTTTTATTGAACCCTGACCATGGAGGACAGAGTCATCGAAAAAAAACATATTAAGCAACCGAATCATTGCACATATATTTGGAACCGAATCATTGCGAAACGAAATTCAGCATGCGAAGAGATGTTTTCCAGGCCATTGCAGACCCGACAAGGCGGTCGATTATAATGCTACTGGCCGTTCAGTCGCTTACACCCAATGCTCTGGCAACTCATTTTGAGGTTTCCCGCCAGGCCATCAGCAAACACATTCATATCCTGACCGAGTGTGACGTGCTGTCACAGGAACAAAAAGGCCGGGAAATTCACTACCACATCAATGCCGTTAAAATGAAGGAAATCGAAAAATGGATCGAACAATTCCGCCAGCTCCTCTCCACCCGTTTCAATCAGCTGGATGAGGTTCTTGAAAAACTTAAAAAGGACAATCCACAATAATCAATTATCAAGTAACCAGCCATTCTCATGCAGAAAGCCATTTTATTCGACTTTATCGTCGACAAAGAAAACAACCAGATCCACGTTCACCGCTCATTCAATGCACCAGTAAACCTGGTGTGGAAAGCATGGACCGATGCCAGCATCCTCGACCAGTGGTGGGCACCCAAACCGTATGTCAACCAGACCAAATCGATGGATTTCCGTCCAGGTGGACGTTGGCATTATTCCATGCTGAGTCCGGAAGGAGAGCGTCACTGGTGCCTGTTTCATTACAAAGAGATTGAAGAACAGAAATACTACAACGGACATGATGCCTTCTGTGATGAGGACGCTGTGGAAACCAACATGGTTCCCAACATGCACTGGCACAACGAATTTGAAGACCAGGGTTATTCCACTGTGGTGCATGTAAAAATTAACTTCAGCAATCCCGAAGACCTGGAAACGATCGTCTCCATGGGCTTTAAAGAAGGATTTACAATGGGCATGGGGAATCTGGACCAGTACCTGGAAGCCCAAATCAAATTGTGGGCAATACAGAAAACGAAAGGGCCCCGTGTGTGTACCTACGTCAACTTTCCCGGAAATACAGAAGAAGCCTTTCTGTTTTACCAGACCGTTTTCGGGACTGAATTTGTGGCACCCGGCATACAGCGGTTTGGCGACATCCCGGCCGACCCGAACCAGCCACCAATGGCAGCAGTATTGAAAACTATGATCCTGCACGTTGAGCTACCTTTATTAGACAACCACATTCTAATGGGAACCGATGCCCCAAAAGAAATGGGCTTTACCGTGACCCGGGGCAACAACATGCACATTTCACTGGAACCCGAAACCAGAGAAGAAGCCACCCGGATCTTTACCCAATTGTCGGAAGGCGGTGAAATCTCCATGCCTTTGCAGGATATGTTCTGGGGCGCCTACTTCGGCAGTTTCACAGATAAATTCGGGATCAACTGGATGGTGAATTGTCTGGATAAGTAAGGAAATTCAAGACTCAGATAATGAAAATGGGAAAACTGGGATAACTGGTCTTCCCTTTTCTTTTTTTGTATTTTCAATTGTATTTTGATGTAAAGAGGGCATCAGCTAGTTGTGTCATTTCACAGACTTCCATCAATTTCAAAGACATGTTCATTATTCACAAGTTGATCAAACATGCCAGCCCCTTTGCTCATTTCTGTTTCCTCTGAATTAAACAGCTGATTCGATCAAATTGACAAACCCAGGTTATTACCTTTATGATATTGAAAATCTGGCGCTCTTTCTCATCATATTACCCTTTGACCAAACTTGAACCTGATCATTAGAATAAAGCTCCCAAGATCGCATTCTATCTTCTTGGCCATTCCAGTACATTCATGGGGTACTATAAGTTTTTAAATATTGAACAAAAAGGAAACAGAGCAAATAATTTCAAACCCATCATTTCGTTTTCAATCCGGGTTGCCTTCTCCTCCCCGATGCATGAAAAAATCGCCTGAGCCGGCCATTTGAACCGCTGTGTGCCTGCTATTCCTGTTTTGCTATCTTTGCGCCCCGAATTATGCTGGAACCCATTCAACAAAAGAGTTGGCCCCGGGCCGACCGCCGGGCCTGGAGCCTGAGCCTGAGTTTGTTTCTGTTCGTTATTGGTTTTGCCATAACGGCCTGGATGAAAGGGAGAAGCTGGACCTACCAGTCAAGTCTCGAATACATCCCGAAGGAAATCAGTATCAAAGCGTATGAGATTGGCTCCGATCTCATGGAGTTCTCACTTACCCTGCCCAATTATGCCTTTGGTGAGTACTTTACCATCACCCGCATCCTGCCGGAAACCTGGATCTACACCCCCTTCGTTTTCCTTTTTATCCTGGCTTTCAGTCTGCTGGCTACCGCCGTCAGCTATTTTGAAGACATCTGGTTTTACCTCTGTCTGGGAGTGTTGGGCCTGGGTGTCATGATTTTTGGAGTGGAAGGATTCGCTCCATTTGGCATGATCGGTAAATGGGTATCTGGTCTTAGTGTCCTTCTGGTTGCCGGTCCGGTGTACGTGATCCAGGCATGGCTTCCGAACTGGAACCTCGCCCGCCGCTGGTGGGTTCTCCTGCTCTGGTTTTCAACGCTGGCTGCCCTTGTCCTGTTCACCAATTTTACCGCGACGGAGTCATCTCTAATTGTTGCAGAACTCTGGTATCCATTGCTCATCTTCTCCATACTGTTCATCATCCTCAACTCAACTGACGTGCTTCAGGGAATGCTGATTCTTCTGACCAAAGAGGAAAACAATACCCAAAGCTGGCTGCATTTCACCGTTTTCAGTTTTCTCTATCTGGCCAATTACATTCTCATTTACTTAAAGAACGCAGGCCTTTTCACTCTTGACATATTTTACCTTAACCCATTCGCCCTCCAGCTGGCTACTCTTATTTTCGGCTTCTGGATGCTGGAGAAAAAAGCGGAACTTCATTCCTCCGAAAACCAGCGCAATACAGCATTTTCAACCCTTTATTCTTCTCTCGGCATCCTCTTTTGCCTCACCACAGGATTAAGCTTTGCTGTTGCCAACGACCTGATGATCGAAGTACTGGAAGATGCCATTACACTCATTCACTTCTGTATGGGTGCCAGCTTTTTCATCTATGTGCTCATCAATTATTTCCAGCTCATGGGGATGGGACTTCGGGTGCACCTGGTGATGTTCAAACCCCGTTACATGCCCGTTTCGGCAATTCCGGTGTTTGGACTGCTGGGTATTTTCATCTTCCTGCTGAATGCCGGGTACTTTCCATACTACCAGACCTTGAGTGCACGAGAAATCCTTCTGGCGGATCATTACCGTTATGCACATGATTCTTTTCTGGCTGAAAACCACCTCAAATCAGCCCTTGCACTGGAATCACGAAATCAAAGGGGCAACCTCTCACTGGCAGGATTGTATTACGAGATGGGGAATCCTGGTAAGGCACAGGAACTGGCGCAGGCATCTTTGGAAAAACTGGCAAGTCCGGAAGCCTATCTGGCGATGGCGCAGATTTACAGACAGAAAAACCTCCCTCTGTATGAAATGCTTCAATTGAGAGAAGCAGTGGCCCGGTTTCCGGAAGAAGGACGGATCCTCAACAACATCGGCATTTCATTCACCGAAACCATCGCCAAAGATTCTGCCCTCTATTATTTTTCACAGGCTTCAGAAAGTTCAGAAGCCTCACAGGTAGGTAAAAGTAACCTGGGCTTCTTTTACCTTACCAACAAACTGGAAAAGGACGGACTCCCGGAAAAAACACCGGAATCCGAGCAGTACGGCGACTGGGCACAGCTGAACAACAACCTTGTTTTCGCCAACGTAGCCAGCGAGGCAGCTGCCAGTTTATCTGATGTATCCCGGAAGTTTGACCAGATGCCGGAAGCCATGCAGCCGTTTATTCTGTACCATGCCTTCATCAACAAAGCCATCACCCGGGATACAACAGGAAATGCCCTGCTGATGAGTCTTGAAAACGACAGTATCCGCAAATATTATGGCGACGATATTGCCATGGGGAAAGGGATTATGAAATACCGTTGTGGTAAAACCTATGAAGGAATTGACGATTTGCTCCGTCTGTATTCAGTGAGCTCGACAAACCGCACCGTCCTTGCTCTTTTGCTCGGGCAGGTTTATTATGATCAGGGTGCTTACACCACAGCCGCCAGTTATTTTAAAACAGCGGCACGGTCGGGTTACACACAGGCACACTACTGGTTTGCCCTGAGCTGCCTGGATGCCGGACGGAAAGCCGAAGCGACCGAGGCGTTTAAAGAGTCTCTGCCCTATCTCAATGTGGCCGATAAAGTGAGGATAACGGTTTTAATCGATGGACTTAGCAGTGGAAAATTTCACAATGCAGCACAGCGGTCGGATCCGGAGAAAAGTGCCTTCCTCAAAATCAACTGGAATTCGCTCACCGACAGAGAAATTCAGGATCTTATTTACCTGATTTCAGACAAAGAAGCCCAGCGTTTCCTATGGAAATATGCTTTCGACAGGGCTTATAAAGAAAGTATGGCTACTCGTTGCAATTCCTTGTTTTCATTCGGTAATCTCAACTTTAGTAAAATAAAGAAGTGGAAGATTTTCCTGGATGATGCCCGTCCGCTCCTGAAAGAAATTGGTTCAGATTTCAAGGGATTGATTGCGCTGAGAGAAGAAGGAGGTCTGGAAGGAAAGAATTTCCTGCTTGCCAGGACTTATGAACACGAAAAGAACCACGAAAAGGCTATTTTCCTTTTCAAGCAGGCAATTGCTGACAATCCGACCAACACAAGACAGGTCGGGTACGCCATTCATTATTTATCACAAAAACCTGGTCTGAAAGATCTGGCCTACCAGAAAGCCCTGGATGTATCGGATATGGATCCGGGAAATGTGGAGTTTCTGAAACTCTATGGCCTGCTTTCCATTCGTATGGGTTTGGTGGGATTTGCATATGATATCCTTCCAAAAATCGAAATACTAACAACTGCTCAGGTATCGGCAGACTTCAAAAAAGTGTTGGATGCCGAACTCAAGTCAAAAAATTATCCGACTGTCTCTGCCACAATTCCTTAATTGCAGCTTGCAACGGCAACCAACCTGATGATGATAAAATACACCTTCGTTCTGGCATTTCTGGCCGGAATCGTATTTCTGGCCCCGGCTCAGAAAAAAGGCCAATGTGTAATCGCTTTTTACAACAGCGAAAATCTGTACGATACCATCAATGATCCGGATGTGGACGATGAAGAATTTCTGCCAGAAGGTAAAAACAAATGGAACGGTGAACGTTTTGAAAAGAAACTGGTTAACCTTTCACGGGTGATTGATTCGCTGGGAGGTGGTCCTTCCATTCTTGGTTTCTCTGAAATCGAAAACAAATATGTACTGGAAGCACTGATCAGCACCAAACGACTGGCGCCCAAAAATTACGGGATTGTGCACCACAATTCTCCGGATAAAAGAGGAATCGATGTAGCGTTGATTTACCAGAAAGCAGATTTTGAGCCCATTTACATGAAACCTCTTCCGGTGACTATGGATAACGATCCGAAATTCATCACCAGGGATATCGTGCTGGTAAAAGGAAATCTGCATGGCAAGCCCTTGTATATTTTCCTTAATCACTGGCCTTCCAGACGGGGTGGCGAAGAAGAATCCAGACCGAAACGAATTGCTGCTGCGAAAGTGGCCCGCATGTCGGTCGATTCCATCCTGAAAAAAGATAAGAATGCTGCCATCGTGCTGATGGGAGATTTCAATGACGAACCCACTGATGTGGCCATTACCGAAACCCTGGCAGCCTCAGCTGATCCAAAAAAAGGAGAACTGTATAATACAATGGCTCCTCTGAAAGCAGCCGGAGACGGAAGTTATTCATACAAAGAACACTGGGATATGATCGACCAGATGATCATTTCACAAGGACTCGTCACCGGTAAATCCAAACTGGAATGGGTTGAAAATTCGACCGCTGTGTACCGTCCGGTTTTCATGCATGACAAATACTCCAAACATGCTGGAGCTCCGTACAGAACATATGCCGGTCCGAAATTTATCGGTGGTTATTCGGATCATTTTCCAGTGTTTGGTATCATTAAATACTAGTTCCAAATAAGTTCCTGAAAATCCAGGAACCAACAAGCAAAAAGAGAAAATTCGATGAGGATCTTTAAGACCTGAAACGGTGTTTCATGTCTTGCGACTAAACAGTTTGCCTCTAACAAGCGATAATAAATAACCAGAATTCCAGTTTCTAGAATCTTTACTAATAAGCCTTAATGACCTCAGAATTAGCCTTTGATCATGACTTCGGTCCGAATTTCGATCAGATCAATTATGATATGCGGGATTTCGTAGCCGGACAATACCAGGAAAATGCCCCTTCTGAAATCAGGTTCAAGACATGGTGGACAGCATTTGGAACCTTCTGCACGCAAAGACCACTTGATATGCTGTACATGGATCAACTCACCTCAACGCATATGTATCCGCAGGTTGGTTCCCAGCCCTCCATGTCTTTTTACATGGAAACCCGCCGCATCCTGATCAAAGCTCAGGAAGAAGGACTCGTGAAGCAACAAAACATCAGTCTGATGAATCAGTTTGTCCGGGTGGCGGTCACCAATGTGGTAAAAATCAACATTGCCGGTGGAAAAACCCTGACCGATGAGGAAATCCGATGGGTTGTGGATGCCTGCTGGGACGGCATCAAATCCTGATTAATTTATTCAGGTAGAAACTATTCAAACAAGATCCGGCTTTTCACATCCAGATGTGTGCGCCGGTCAAAGTAAACATCGATGAAACGTGCCTCCCCTGCTTTTTCGTTAAGTTGAACCCGGTTCCGTCCGCATTCGAGTCCGGTTTTGTCAAATGCCTTCACCTGAATGGAAGATTTGAATTCCTTATCAAAAATGAGGTAGACCACCAGCTTATTATTTTCTCCTCCGGATGAATCGTTCTCGATGGTGTGTTTGCCTAATTTCAGACCCTTTTCCTGCAACTTATCGGAAAGCACCAGATCGCATTGCAGGGTTTTGTCGATTCCTTCTGAAACCCCTTCGATGAATTCGGTTGCTGTTTTGCCGGCGGTTTCACCTCCTTTATTGATAACCTCTTTTGTCTTTTCGGTCACTGACTGACAGGACGACAAAATAGAAAACAGCGCAACGATTGACGGGACGATTGGAAAGTTACGGATTGTCATAGAGTTTTTTGAACGATGGATTTTCGTGGCAATGATACGGAAATCACTCCGGCTTCAACCGAACAAAATAGGTTTTGCCAGGCCATTCAAATGCATATTTCCCAAAGCCGTTGGTGAACGGATGGGATGAATACAAGGTAAGCTTCTTTCCGGGTTGCAGAGAAACCACCACACCACAGTGCCCGGTTGGATACCAAAGCCAGGACGTCCAGAACTGAACCAGATCACCCGGGAGCACATCTTCCGGTCGGGTAATGATTTCCCCTTTTCCAGAACTGACCAGGGCTGTCTGGACTCCCTTTATGACAGGATCATCCTTTTCAACCAAAGATCCAAGAGGCTCTTTGGTCAGAATACGGATGTCGTTTTTCTCTTTTTTGGTCAACCGCCTGAATGGTTCAATTACCTGTATCAAAAATTCAGTGCAGACGGCTTTTTCGTAAGTAGGTGAAATTCTGGAACCATGTTTTCTGGCGTATTCAAGTAATTGTTTGTTCAGATCGGGAACGGCTTCGGGTGAGACCTGACGGGTTTCATTTTGAGGATCAGGATTTGAACCCTTTCTGTTTATGTAACCTGTAATCAGGAGAGAAGTGAGAACAAATGCCAGGATTCTGAACGCCATAATTTTCTCTGATTTGATACAAAACCAGAAACGGCGAAGTCAGGAAATTATTGAAATGAAATCGGGATTCCGACTGGTGACAGCTCAGGAACGGTTGTTTTTCTTACCATCCATGATGCCAAGAATCAGATTCCGGGCACGGAAAAGTCGGATTTTAATGGTATTAAGCGGAATGTCGATTTCCTTCTGGATTTCTTCAAGACTGAGCTCATCGAAATACTTCATCCTGACAAGAGTCTGGTACATTGCCGGAAGTTGCGAAACGATCTCCCTGAGATTCTCATGACTTTGTTTCCGAAGCAGAATTTCCTGCGGGTCAGAATCACCGGATGCCATATCGATGGAAAAAGTTTCTCCCTTGCCATCACTTACCTGATTGGAAATGGAAAACGTTTTTAGCCTCTTCTGGCGTAGAAAATCAATCGTGTGGTTGGTGCCGATTTTAAAAAGCCAGGTTGAAAATGAGTATTTGGCATCAAACCGATGCAGGTTCCGGAATGCTTTTTCAAATACTTCGATCGTAAGGTCTTCGGCATCATCCAGGTTGCGAACCATTTTCAAAATCATGGCCAGCAGCGATTTACGGTATCGTTCCAGCAAAAAAGCCATCGCCTTCTGATTGCCTTCTTTGGCAAGAATGACCTTGTTGTAAATATCAGGGCTTCTCTCCTGAAACGAAATGTACACTACATCCATGTTGCCCTCCGGGAAAAACGTGCCGGAAATGAAAATGCAAAAATGAACATACAATGGACAAAATCAAGTATCGGGAACAAAGCAATTGAAATTGGTTCTTTCAATCTCTTGTTTACCCCGCTCAAAACGATGAACTGATTTAGTATTTTGAGGAACGCCCCACCAGCTGCTACCGGCCATCCAAGAGGAAAAAAAAGAAGAGGAATGAAGGTGAAATAAAACAACAGGTTGGTTGCAGCCAGCAAACCCAGCAACCATTTATGACTTGACTTATAGTACTTTCCGACAGAAAGGTGCCTTGTTTTCTGCCGGTACCAATCGTACCAGGTTTCTTTTGGATTGGAAAAGGTGTAGCTTTCTTCATCCAGACAAATGGAGACATTGTCTTCCGATGAAGCCCGGTTCACAAATAAATCGTCATCACCTCCTGTCAGTGGCATATGTTTATTGAAACCTTTCAGTTTCATAAACAATGGTTTCTTGTACGCAAGATTCCGTCCGACGCCCATATATGGCAAACCAGCCATGGCAAAACTAAAATACTGAACAGCGGTGTAAAACGTGTCATAACGGATCAGGAGATTCAGGAAACTATCCTGTTTATGGTAAGGTGCATAGGCAAGGATAATCTCCTCTTTACCATGCATATGTTTGGCCATTGAGCGAATCCAGTGCTTTCCGGCCGGAAAACAATCGGCATCGGTAAACAACAGATTCGGATGTCGGGCGGAACGGATACCCATAGTGAGGGCAAATTTCTTTGGATTCATTCCTTCCGGTGTATAGTTGATCCGGACGAGCTTCACCTTTTCGTGCATCGACTTCTGCTCCAGCATAAAATCATACATCGGATCATCAGAACGGTCGTCAATAATCACGATTTCGAAATCGGGGTAATCCTGATCCAGAAGAAGTGGAATTAACTTTCGGAGATTGGCCAACTCATTCCGGGCACAGATCACAACCGAAACCGGAGGATGGACGGCATCATCCCCTTTCATATCTTTAAACCCTTTGATCCGGTAAAAAAAATACCACTGGAAGAAAATCTGAATTAGGCTTGAGAAGATGAATATCCCAGCCAGAAACAGGAATACAACCGTGGTCAGATTCCAGTTCAGATCAGTCATTTCTTCAGGATTCATCAATAAACCGCTTCAGAATGGGGTCGTAGGAGTCAATGCGACGGTCACGAAGAAAAGGCCAGTGGGTACGATAATAATCAGCCTGGGTGAGATCGATGGTCTGCACGGTCACTGATTCTTCTAAATGAGGAGCCTGAAACGTAACCTTGCCAAAAGCATTGGTCATGAATGACCCACCCCAAAACTGCATGTGTCCTTCTGCACCTGTCCGGTTCACGGCCACCACAGGAATTCCGTTAGCCACAGAATGACCCTTCATCACCGACTGCCAGGCATGATACTGGTCCTGGTTGGTGGTATCATCCTGATGCATAGCCCAGCCGATGGCAGTGGGATAGACCAGAAAATCGGCTCCCATAAGAGCCGTTATCCTTGCGGCTTCCGGATACCACTGATCCCAGCAGATGAGAACACCTATTTTACCAAACCGGGTTGCAAACACTTTATAGCCGAGGTCTCCAGGAGTGAAATAGAACTTTTCATAATAACCTGGATCGTCCGGAATGTGCATTTTCCGGTACTTACCCAAATATGATCCGTCTGCATCCAGGACTGCTGTTGTGTTGTGATACAAACCCTCTGCACGCTTTTCAAATAAAGAAGAAACAATCACCACGCCAAGTTCGGCTGCCAGTGAAGACAGAACATCAGTGGAAGGCCCCGGAATGGCTTCTGCCAGGGAAAAATTGGAATAATCTTCCTCATCACAAAAGTACAACGAACGGAAAAGTTCCTGTAAAACCACCACCTGGGCTCCTTCTGCCGCCACATTTCGGATGTTGCGGATGGTGTTGTTCATATTTTCATCTGGACTTCCTGTACAGGAAATCTGAATCATTCCGATGGATACTTTTCTGTCTTTCATAAAATCAGCGTCTGTATAATGAAGAGAATACTGGCTTATCGGATCCGAAGTTTTTTACCCGCAGCGAGAGAAGAACTTCGTCCCATTCCATTGAGTTTTCGTAAAGTGGAAATAGGCACTCCGTATTTCTCTGAGATTGAACTTAATGTGTCGCCTCTCCGAACAGTATGATTGAATACTTTCCGGGTTTTGTAGCTGCCACGGCCACTTTCCTGGCCTCTGGCACGTCCATATCGTCGTTCGAGATAGGCAAATGTTTCAGGCGAAAGAGTGAACGTTGAACTTCGGATCTGGTGATTGTTAAAATCGAAAATCTCGAGTGGATTAATAGGAATTCCCTGGTAACGGATTTCAAAATGAAGGTGAGGGCCCGAACTTCGACCAGTGCTCCCTCCTTTCGCCAGCAGGTCACCTGCCTGCACAATCTGCCCCACCGTGCACTGTATATCTGAAAGGTGGCCGTACAGTGTTTCCAACCCATTGTAGTGCCGGACCAGAACATAGTTACCATAACCTCCTCCATCCCAGTTGGTGAGACGGACAATTCCATCCCAGACTGTCTGGATCGAATCGCCGGTGTCCAGTTCAAGATCAACTCCATAATGCCACCGATATCCACGCTTACCAAATTCGGATGTGATAAAGGAACGGGGAACAGGCTCTGACCAGTTTTGTCCTTTCACTGTATCGAATAAAGTGAGACCAAGGGTATCCCGAAACCGGGAAATATCTGACTGGTAAGGATTAAGCGAATACGCATCCCAGATGGAATAATATTCGGTGGCCTTCACCCAGGATGAATCCACCTGAAACTCTTCCGACACCTCCACAATACTGGGCTCACCATCGAACAGTGAAAATGTATCTTCATTGAGAATTGTGTTTGGCCGCTGCAGTGTTTGAAGCATTTCAGGATTTGTTACCGGTGTTTTGTCAACATACCGCTGAGATAGTAAACCTTCCTTTTCCACCAAATCCCGCCCGCCGCTTCCACGGAAACGACCTCTGCCAGAGCGTCGCTTCGTCTTGATGCGGGTTGGCTTGATGTAAATGGCGTCCCGCTTGGCAGAAACCGAACGGCGTTTCCGTTTTTTCCTCTGCGCTTCGGCAGACGAAATACCACTGGTGAAAGCCAGAAGTAAAGCCAGAAGTAAACTTATGTATCGAATCAAAATCAGGCGATTGCTTCAATGGAGGCTAAATATCGTTCGGCATCCAATGCGGCCATGCAACCCGTTCCAGCAGCAGTAATAGCCTGACGGTAAATATGATCCTGGGCATCCCCACAAGCAAAAACTCCTTCCACATTTGTGCGGGTAGAGATCTTATCGGTATGAATGTAACCGTTTTCATCCATATCCAGAATTCCTTCAAAAATACCGGTATTGGGCTTGTGCCCGATGGCAACAAAAAATCCGGTGGCAACAAGATGAGTTTCTTCTCCGGTTACAATGTTGCGAACTCTGGCTCCTTCCACTCCCTCTTCGCCCAAAATTTCAACAGTTTCCGTATTCCACAGTACTTCAATGTTGGGAGTATTCAGAACCCGGTTCTGCATAATAGTGGAGGCCCGCATTTCTCCTTTTCTTACCAGCATGGTCACTTTCCGGCAAAGTTTCGCGAGATAAGTGGCCTCTTCACAGGCAGTATCACCAGCTCCGACAATAATTACATCCTGTCCTCGGAAAAAGAAGCCATCGCACACAGCACAGGCCGAAACCCCTTTTCCATTGAGCCTGGTTTCAGATTCCAGACCCAGCCATTTGGCCGAAGCACCCGTTGACACAATCACTGTCTGTGCTTCAATGGTGTACTCATTGTTGATTGTTACTTTGAAAGGGGCAGAAGAAAAATCAACTGCTGTCGCCATACCTGAGCGGATATCGGCTCCAAAACGGGTAGCCTGTTTCCGAAGATCCTCCATCATCTGTGGCCCCATGATTCCATCAGGATATCCCGGAAAATTCTCAACGTCATTGGTGATCATCAACTGACCACCTGGTTCCGGACCCGTGTACAAAACGGGATTCAATCCTGCCCGGGATGCGTAAATTGCGGCTGTGTAACCAGCTGGGCCTGAACCAATAATAAGACAAGACAAAACATTTTTTTCCATACCTGTTTCCATATAACGTTTCCCTTTTGGGGGCGCAAAGTTCGTTCTAAGGCCCTGTAAATGCAAACAAAACGGGAGAATTCCATTAGAATTGAAACTCTTGTTACAATTTAAACACACAACCTGACAGCCCACATTCCGGAAGATGAAGGCCATTTTGAAATGCATCCACTTGTTTTTCGTGTTCTGAAAGAATTCAATTCTACCTTTGCATCCCGATTTTTAATTGAGACAACTGAACACCTTTGACTCCTGACCTGAACCAGCTCGCCAGCTCCGCATTATCCATCCGTTACTTTCAGATCGTGTCGAAAGAATCGGAGAACCTCCGGCTTGATACATATGTGATTGGAGGATATGTCCGGGATCTGATTCTTTGCAGGACGTCCAAAGATGCCGATTTTGTAACCATTGGTGATTGTTACCCACTGGCAGAAGCTGTCGCTAAAAAACTTGGAAAAGAATCCACTCTTAATGTTTTCAAACATTTTGGCACGGCTCAGGTGAAATACCAGGATTGGATTCTGGAATTTGTGAGTGCCCGGAAAGAATCCTACAGTCCGGATTCGAGGAAGCCAGCTGTGGAATCAGGTACGCTGAAAGAAGACCAGGAAAGACGGGACCTCACCATAAATGCTCTTGCCATCGGACTTACAGGTCATAACAAAGGAATATGGCTGGATCCGTTTGATGGTCTGGCGGATATTGATAAAAAGATCATTCGCACTCCTCTTCAACCCGAAGCTACATTTTCAGACGACCCTTTGCGGATGCTGAGGGCGGTGAGGTTTGCAGCCCAGTTGGGATTTGATATAGATGCCGACACGTTTGAAGGAATCCGGCATATGAAGGAAAGGCTCAGGATCATATCGGCAGAACGGATTTCAGATGAACTAAATAAGATTATTTTGTCAAATCCTCCCTCCTACGGATTCAAACTCCTGTATTACAGCGAACTTCTGGCCGTATTTTTTCCGGAAATGGTGGCATTGGCAGGCGTGGAAAACCGGGATGGGAAAGCACATAAAGACAATTTCTTTCACACCCTGGAAGTACTTGATAATGTAGCCCAGAAAACACCCGATCTATGGCTTCGATGGGCCGCCATTCTTCATGACATAGCCAAACCACTGACCAAACGCTTTTTCCCTGGTGAAGGGTGGACCTTCCATGGTCATGAAGAAAAAGGTGCACGGATGGTTCCCAAAATATTCAACAGACTCAAGCTTCCCCTGAATGAGCACATGCGGTTTGTCGAAAAACTGGTACGACTCCACCTTCGCCCGATCTCCCTCACCAACGAAGCCGTAACTGATTCTGCCGTTCGCCGGTTAATGTTTGAGGCGGGTCAGGATCTGGAAGACCTGATGCTGTTGTGCCGGGCAGATGTGACCACCAAGAATCCAAACAAAGCCCGACGCTATCTCGCCAACTTTGATAAAGTGGAAGAAAAAATGGCTCTGGTGGAAGAATTTGACCGTATGCGGACGTTTCAGCCATTGCTTAGCGGTGATATGATTATGGAGGTGTTTGCGCTGAAGCCTGGAAAAGAAATCGGGAAATTGAAAGAGCAGATCCGCGAAGCGATTCTGGAAGGCACCATCCGTAACACGTTGCATGAATGCCTTTTTCTGGCGATTCAACTGGCTGATGGAATGGGAATCCGGCCACATCAGGAATTTGATGGGCAGGAATTTATTGAACTGAATTCTGGAGAAAGACAGGAACAACCCATTCAGGATGACATAAAAAAAGGCGGATAAACCGCCTTTTCAATTCCGTTAATATTCTTACTACCGGCTTTCACCAATTCGTCCGAAGCCAATCAGAAGTTTCACATAAGCACCTGAATACCCAAGTTTCGGAATGCTCACATTGTCATCATCATCAAAACTATCTTTTGCTTTCTTGTTGGCATTCACCAAAACATTGTCTGTTTTCAATTGCATTTTATATCCAAACCGAAGACCAAGGCTGAATCCTTTTGCTCTGTCTTCAGTTGAGGCACCAAACATATACTGAGCACCCAGGCCAAAATCAAGAACTGTATTCCGGGTCCAGATGATCATATTCTGAAGGTTGTTATCGCCGTCTGTTACGATTTTAGTTAGAAATGGATAAGTTCTTTCAGAACTTTGAGATTGAAGCCAAAGTCCGGACGCTCCATACCCGACACCTACCATTGGATATGCAATAAATCCGCGTTTACGGAAGGCTACAAATCCAATATCCAAAATTGCATCAGCACCCGCTAGCCTGGCTGTAGTGCCGGAAATTTGCTTTGCTCCCAGGTTATCGATTTGCAAAGATGTATTCTCTTGTGTCCCGGAAGCAGAAGAGCCATAGAAGGTATTAAATTCTCCTCCAATGATGAAACTATTAAATGCACCGTAGCCTTGAAAGCCGGAAGTAAACATCCCTCCGGAGGGTTTTTTATAAATCGCTTTGTTGTAAGAAGTAGGAACATCGTCACTATTTGTTCGGATTTCTTCACCCAGCCCACAATCAAATTTTTCACCATCCTGAAAGTAGCTATCGGCATTAAAGCCCTGATATCCAACCATTACATTAAATCCTCCGCCGGAAGAATTTAATTTGAAAACTTCCTGTGCTTCTGCCCCCAGGACGAGGAACAGTGATAATACCGAGAACTTGATGCTTGTTTTGAACATTGTGTTTGATTAGAATTTAACTTTCAATTTTAGGTAAAATTTGATACCCAGCGTACAATCAACCGGTTTTTTATTTGCACTGGCTTTGAAACGGATCTGAACCTTAGGATTGGAAGATTTAAATACACCAATCATTTTCTGTGCAACAACCGCGTCATAGGGCATTTCTTCACTGATGTTCAGTCTTAACTTTTTGTTGTCCACAGAAGCCAGAAGTTCATAAGCGTTGCTGACAGGGTTAAAAAACTCAAATTTTCCTTCGATCAGGCTGTCAGCAGAAAGAGGATTAATGGATTTCAGCTGGTACTCAAGCCGTGAAATCTCAATATTATCGATTTTACTGCGGTTATTAACAAAATCACTGTTGGTTGCAGCATCGATGTATTCAACTTTTTCAGCTGTACTGTCAGTAGTAAAAATGACAAATTCAGATTCTACCGGAGCCGATACATCAGTAAGGTTAATATTCTCCAGTTCATTACATGATGTAAAAACAAGAAGGCAAACACTTACAAAACCTGCGATTACATTTGAGGCTTTCATAGGATTAAGTTTTAAAATTGGACAAAAGTAATGTTCTTTGGCGTGTGCACCAAACCTGAATGAAATCAGATACATTTGAAATACTCATTCCTTCACTGGTCTCGTATCCCGACGAAGATGCGTACCAACTTCTGGAAGTTGAAGCGACAAAGCTACGGCTGGGTAAAAAACTAAAAAAAAGGTTTTGCATGATCGCAATGGAGTTATTTCAGAATATCAGAAGGCACAGGCTTGCAGACCACTTATCATTACTGAGAGTTCGGCAGCTTCCCGACAATCAGATTCAGATTCGCACTTTCAATCTCGCACACAGTCCTACTTCGGAAAAACTGAAGCAAAAGTTTCAGATTCTCAAAAAAACTGACAATCTCAAATTGCATTTCCAGCGAAAATTATTAAGTAAGGCATCAGATCCGGAACCTGAACAGGGGGATCTGGGAATGGAAATCTGTTTCATGCACACACAAAAACAAAATCTTCAGATCATTCCGGTTGGTCCGGAGCTGGATCTTATTTACGTTGAATTCCTACTTTCTGACAATGAATAGTCTACACATTTCGCCCACATTCAAAACGCCTGAAATACAAATGGAAGCCGGCACTGGCATCCTGAAAATAACAGGCCGGGTATTTCCGGAAAACCCAAAAGAATTTTTCACACCTGTCATAGCATGGATCACAGAATATGCAAAAGCACCTGCCGCTAATACCAGTCTGATCCTGAATTTAAGTTATTTCAACTCGAGTTCAAATGAATACATCTTCCGTTGTTGCAAAATGGTGGAAGCCATTGGTGAGGCTGGAGCGATAGCCGGAATCGTATGGGAATACGAAGCAGAAGACGAAGACATGAGACAAATGGGGGATGATTTTAAAGAACTTTTGAAAATTAATTTTGAGATTAAGGCAGTTCACTGAAAATATCTATATTTGCGGCCCTTATTTTTAACTGCTTGAGAGACGAAGTTAGCAACAGAATCAACCATCGGATAACCGCCAAAGAGGTTCGTGTAACCGGAGAAAATGTGACCGTGGGTATCTACCCGATTGATGTTGCCCTGAAAATGGCGCAGGATCAAGGTCTTGATCTTGTGGAGATTGCCGCAGGTGCTTCACCACCTGTTTGCCGTATAGTCGATTTTTCGAAGTTCAAATACGAGCAGAAAAAGAAGAACAAAGAACTGAAGGCCAAAGCCGTTAAAGTTGTGATCAAAGAGATCCGGTTTGGCCCGAACACCAGTGAACATGACTTTGATTTCAAAGTTAAACACGCCAAATCTTTCCTCGCTGAGGGTGCCAAGATCAAAGCGTACGTTCATTTTGTGGGTCGTTCCATTGTTTTCTCAGATAGAGGTAGGGACCTTTTAGCCCGGTTTACCGCTGCTTTAACCGAAGACGGAAAAGTAGAAATGGAACCAAAACTGGAAGGCAAAAGAATGTTTCTCATCATGGCCCCAAGGCCTAAAAAATAGAAAAACCAGAATAATGCCGAAGTTAAAATCGAAATCAGGCGTAAAGAAACGCTTCGCCCTCACCGCCACCGGCAAGGTGAAAAGAAAGCACGCGTACAAGAGTCACATCTTGACGAAAAAGTCAACCAAACGTAAAAGAGCGTTGACTCACATAGGTTTAGTTTCCGCTTCCGAAGCGGCCAACATTAAAAAAATGCTGTAACCATGCCAAGATCTGTAAACCACGTTGCTTCTAAAGCAAGAAGAAAGAAAATTCTGAAACTGGCCAAAGGTTATTTTGGACGCAGAAAAAATGTTTGGACCGTCGCTAAAAATGCGGTTGAAAGAGGAATGGTTTTCGCCTACAGGGATCGTAAAACCAAGAAACGCGAATTCAGAGGAGTCTGGATCCAGCGTATCAACGCTGCAGCCCGTATGAATGGAATGTCCTATTCTAAATTCATCGGAGATCTGAAAAAAAGAAACATCGCTCTCAACCGTAAAGCTTTGGCTTACCTGGCGTTTGAGCATCCGGAAGATTTCAAAAAGTTATTCTAACAAACTGAAAACTTTCATTCACATCCAAAAAGGGGCTTTATGCCTCTTTTTTTTTATGATGGCGGCCGGAAACCTGTTCGCCCAGGAAATATTCTGGAAAGGAAAAGAACTCCAGTCAGGAAATTATAAAACCATTGAGGGGGAAATTACCATCCGGACGCCGGAGGATACCATCAAAGCATCCAAAGCCATCCTTTATAATAAGCCCAAAAAAGCCATTCTCAAGGGAAACCTAATACTAGTCCGGAAAGGCGCAACCGTCACGGGCGATTCCGGAATCTACTACCCAGAATCCAAAAAAGCCGATATACTTGGCCATGCTGTTATCAATACCATTGAAGGAAACATCCGGTCGGATTACTTCCAATACGATCTCATATCAAAAGAACTGCGATCGTTTTCAACCACAAACGGAACCGCCAATGGCATCAGTTTCCGTTCTGATAAGGCGATTATTTATCCGGGCAGTAAGAATATTAAGCTCATCGGACATGCACAGTGGGAAAATGACACCATCAAAGGAGTGGCGGATACCATTTATCTGGACAAAGCCAATGGTACCATGAAAATGAGTAAAAAGGCAAAGATTATTTTCAAAAAGAAGAAAGATGAGATTGCAGGTTCCTACATTGAACTGGACCTCAATGCAAACAAAATCACCCGGATCGAAGGCTCCAGAATCAAAAGGGACGACCTTGTTCTTAAAGCCAATAAAATCAAACAAATTGGAGATGATTACGATCTTCAGGGTGAGGTTTTTGTGGAATCGAAGGACAGTTCCGTCCGTTCTCAGGGCACTAAGGCCATCATAAAAAAGGAAGGCATGGATATGAATGGACCGACCATCACCCGGATTCTGGATGATGAAAAAAAGGAAATCATCATTTATGCCCCACATCTCCTGACGTCAAAAAAAGACAAAAGAGAGAATTATCATTTCTTCACAGAAACCAATATTCGCGGACAATTTGATGGCTATGCCGATAGCATTTTTGTTCTGAAGACGGAAACATCCAAACAAACCTTTCTGTACCGGAATGCCCACCTTCAGAATGATTCGCTGTATATTGAAGGTGATACCCTGGAACTTTTTCAGGATTCTGTACAGGACATCATCAAGGCAAAACGTAATGCGCTGATGATCATGATCACGAAACCCAACCGGGTGAATACCATTTCTGCTGCGTTCATCCAGCTCACAAAAACCAAACTGGAATCTGAGTTGTTTGCAAACGGCGAGTCAGAATCTTATCTCTGGAATGATGAGAAATCGAATGTGGGTCTGAATCATACGGTTTCACCAAGTCAGAAAGCAAAAATCCTGAATAAGAAAATCTCGAAAGTCTCGACGAAAGGGAATACCACATCCCAGTTCTCTCCGATCAAAAAGGTAGACTACAGTTATGTGGATGCTGCTGCATTGAAACTGAAACAGTCTTATCAGAGTGATTCGATCACACCTGGCTTACCTCCGGTGCCAAACTTTCTCAACCGGATCAGGGGCACAAAATAAATCAACATAAGGCAGAGGATTCTCCACATCCTCGAAACAGGAAACACATTTGAACAAAGCCTCAAAGTTTGAGTCGTGCCTTTTTCTTTCTGATTTTACAGGCTTCCATGTAACTGACTGACCTGATTCTTCACTTCACCTTTCCCAATAAAAAGCTGGCTGGCAAAATAATTCCTGGTTTTGAAAGGAGTTTAGTTTTGTGTCATGCAAAACCATTCCCGATTCAACTTTTTTCGAACAGTTTACAAAAGACACTTTGTATTGTCGGGTGTTTTGATTTCAGCGCTTTGCTTTACAATCGCAATCTCTGTTTACCCTGGAGGTAATCCTGAGGACCTTCATTCTGATGGGTTTTACTGGACGAAAAACTACATCAGCCATCTTTTGAATTATGTCGCTTTAAACGGACAAGCCAACCCATCCCGGCCATTTGCGGTTGCTGCTGTCCTCCTGTTGGGATTTTGTTCAGGACTGGCATTTCTGCGGTTTTCCAACAAGATCCAACGACAAGACTTCAAACGGCCAATCCGCTACTTAAGTGTCGCCATCATGCTATTGTCTGTACTCATGGTGGCTCCTTCAATCCATGATCAGATTGTTCGGATGATGAGCATAACAACGTTGGTTCTGTTCTTTTACAATGCTGTTTACTTTCTGAAATCCGGACCTATTACAATCAAACTTATTTCCAGCTTTGTTGTCATTCTGTTCTATGGAGCGGGCTATATGTATTTTACCCGATCAGGACTCACCTATCTTCCGATGGTCCAAAAACTAATTCATATGATACAGATTGTATGGATCATTTATTTGGAATACGGGATCCACTCCCCTGATCAACCAAATAAACAAACGATTTCCGGTTGATATCCTGTTAAGAATTTCAACCGGAAACCTATAATATTAGTAGATTCTATTTCACATCACCTTCGGGTGTGAGTTCCACTATCCGAAACCCATTCTTCTCAAGACCGGACGCAATTTTCGCCTTATCACCTGCGAGAACAATGAACATCTGGGATGGATCAAGGTGCTTTTTAATCTGCGTAATGATCTCCTCATCTGTGATGTCACGTAACAACGTATTTTGCTCTGCAACAAATCCCTGCTTCAGGTTGTATTTAAGAATGCCTCCCAAAAAGCTTGCTTTCTGCAAACCCGTTTCATATTTCCTTGCTTCACTCATACCAATGGAGTTTTTCATGAACGTCATCTCTTCTTTTGCAATTCCCTCTGCCAGATACTTGTTCATATCGGCAAGAATCTCGACAAGGGCTGAATCGGTGGCAGCAGCTTTAATACCCGCTGAAAACAGATACGTTGAATTGTGTTCATCGGCATTTATTCCACTTCTGGCACCATAAGTCCAGCCTTTGTCTTCCCTCAACTTCAGATTGAGCCGGCTGTTGAATGCACCTCCCAAAGGATAATTGGCCAGTAACCATCGGTAGTATTCTCCTGTAGGGTTATACACCACATTATTGGTAAATCCGATACGGAATTCCGTCTGGGCTGCATTGGGCACATCCACCAGATAAACAGTTTTCGGCTCCGGATTCAACTTCAGTAAAGGAGGAAATGCAGGAAAAGTGGCCGGTGCTGCCGGCAGTTTTTTTAACCGGTTCAGAATTCCTTCGGCATCGGTTTGAGACAAATCACCCAGAACAACCAGCTGAAGACCAGGCCTTCGAATGTAATTCTTGAAGCAGGCTTCTACATCAGCCAACACAATTGATTGAATAGTTGCTTCTGTGCCGGAAGGCGAAAGTCCCTGAAAACTGGCATTGCCGTACACCACTTTATGAAATGCTTCTGTTGCCACGATGGGAGCTCTTGTTTTCTTATTTTTCAATCCTTCCAACGCCTGATTCCGGATCCTGTCGAATGTTTCCGGAAGGAACTTTGGTTTCATCAACCGGGCTTCCATCAGATCCAGAGTAGCAGCCAGGTTCTTTTTCAGGCAGTTAACTTTTACTACGAATTCATCTTCCCCAACGGAAAAATCAATCCGGCTACCCAGTTTGTCCAACTGCACACTCATGGCTTCTGCCGAATACAACTCATTGTCCTCCCGCATCATGGATTCAAACAAAGATGTCATTCCGGCTTTGGTGAGGTTTTCCTGTTCAACTTTCCGACCTCCTTTTATTTCTATTGTAAAGGCCACTGTAGGAAGTTCATCTGATCGGGAATAAATCATTTTCATTCCATCTGTTTCCTTCACCGAATAAACAGGTTCCTTAATCACAGGATTAGGACCGGAAACAGGCATTTTCCTGCGGTCGAAAGAATCATATGGCTTATCATATTTCAAACCTTCATAACCGTACATTGGAGCTTTATACCCTGCCGGATTAGGAGTGTAATTATCAGCCGCTGCTTTGACGGACTCATTTCCCTTTGTCAACACACTCAGAACCACCATTGGTTTGCCTTTCACATACTGATTGTACACCCGAATCACATCTTCTCTTGTAACAGAAGTATATTGTTTCATGGTTTCTTTAATATAATTGGCATTTCCGGTAAATGTTTGTGAAGCTGCCAGCTGGGATACTTTCCCCGATACACTTTCAAGACCATACACCAGGCGGGCTTCATTCGACTGCCGGAACTTGGTCAGGTCATCATCTGTCACTCCTCTTGTTTCAAACTCTGCCAAAGCAGCCCTTACCTCTTTTTCAATATCTGCCAGTGGAGTACCTGGTTTTGGCATGATGGAAAACTGAAGTGTACCTGCCAGTTCGCTGGTCATATTGAACGCACTGGCACGAATGGCTTTCTGGGTTTTCACCAGCTTTTGATACAGAATTGAAGAATTACCATTCCCAAGAATCTCAGAAAGACAATCCAATGCAGCTTCATCTTTCGAGTAGGCAGGTGAAGTTGGCATCGATATGTTCAGCATGGGAATTTTGGCGTACTGATCTGTAATGCTCACATACCGGTCTGATTCGAGTTTTGGTTGAGGAAGAATGGTTTTTGAAACGGAAGGACCTTTTGGAATTGACCCAAAGTACTTTTCAATCAGTTTCAGTACCTGTGTCGGCTGAACATCTCCACCTACAGTAATCACAGCATTATTTGGACCATACCACCGAAGGAAGAAATTTTTAAGATCCTTTACATCCACCCGATTCAGATCTTCCACGTACCCGATTGTGAGCCATGAATAAGGATGACCATAAGGAAACAGGTTTTTCGCAAGGGCTTCCTGCACAAGACCATACGGCCGGTTGTCGTAATTCTGTCCCCGCTCGTTTTTAACAGTTGCCCGCTGAACTTCAAATTTTTTCTGAGTAACAGCATCCAGAAGGAAACCCATCCGGTCGGCTTCAAGCCAGAGCATTTTCTCAAGTTGATTACTTGGAACGGTTTCGAAATAATTGGTCCTGTCGCGATTGGTAGAACCATTGAGAACTCCGCCTGATTCGGTGATGATTTTGAAATGCTGTTCGTCAGCCACGTTGTCGCTTCCCTGAAACATCATGTGCTCGAAAAAGTGAGCAAAGCCAGACTTCCCGATTTCCTCCCGGGCTGAACCCACATGGTAGGTCACATCCACATGCACAATCGGGTCACTGTGGTCTTCATGAATCAGGATGGTTAATCCGTTGGGAAGCTGATACTTCTCGTACGGTATCACAACTTCACCCGGAGTAATCCGGGTTACTTTTTCAATCAGCTTTGGCTGAGCCTGAGAAATCAGAACAGGAAACACTGCTAACACAATGGCCGTTCTCTGAATAAACGTTCGCATGAAAATGGAGTATTTGTTGGTATTCAATCCGTAAATATGCTTCAAAAAATGGTTTCCGGACAACCTCTCAGGCGCAAACTCAGACAAGCGTCTTCCCATGTGTAACTACAGGTCACTCCGGGCAATTAAAATTTCAAAATTCAGGTTTCCACTATCCGTCAAATGTTCAACATATCCGGAAAAATTGTTCCTTGCATTGCGGCTCTGAATGAAAAATTCAGAAATCAACCTGACTAAATCGGTAACTCATGCGGAAAATTATCCTTTCATTTTTGGTTGTGATTTGCTTGCTGAACAAGCTGTCTGCGCAAACTCGTGTTGATACAGTTTCTGTCCGGCTTGAGTTGGAGCGCATATTTGATCGCGACCAAAAAACCAGAGCGTATGGTGATTCTATGCCGTATATTGGTTTGATTGACAGCAGCAATCAGCATAGAGTAAAGGCCATCATTCAGAAATACGGCTGGCCTGGTATTTCGTTTGTCGGCAAAAAAGCAAATCAGGCGGTGTTTCTTGTCATACAACATGCTTCTTTGGCCATGATGCAGGAATATATTGAGCCGTTCCGGAAATCTGTTGCAGCAGGCGAATCGAAACCAACTGATCTGGCATTGATGGAAGACCGGATTCTCATGCGACTGGGAAAACCACAATTGTACGGATCACAAGTCCGAACCAATAAAGTCACCGGGATCGATGAATTTTATCCGATTGAGGATGAGATTCATGTAAACGAAAGGCGGCTTAAAATCGGACTAGAACCATTGGAAGAATATGCAAAGCGTTTTGGGATGACCTATACGCTTCCCAAAAAATGAAAATCCACTTATTAAAGACAAATTCCAGATGGCATCCATACCCTTTCAAAACATCTCCTGGGAACTGATTGAATCCGTCCGTTATAATGGTACAACCGGATATTCCGAATGGAAAACCGTTTCGTTTCCTGGGCTGCGTATTCGCGAAGTTCTGTATTCAGCCGGTTACGTTGCAGACCATTGGTGCCAAAAAGGCCATTTTGTACACTGTCTGGAAGGAGAACTGGTCACCGAAATGGAAACCGGAGAATCTTTCATACTAAAGACAGGAATGAGCTATGTGGTTTCAGATGAACTGAGTTCACATCGATCTGTCACCAGCAATGGCGCCCGGATTCTGGTTTTGGATGGTGACTTCCTGGCTCCGGATATCTCCTGAACCAGGATTATTGAAGCACCTGACCGATCAGGCTGACGCTGAAAATGGAAAGCAGGAACCAACCCAATAATCCTTCCAAAACGGCCAGGTATCGCATGGTGCCACTGGCAGAGATTTCACCGTAACCAAGCGTCACAAAAACATTCAGACTCAGGGCAAGTGCATTGAGAATGCGGACAGCCAAACCACTGACGGCAAATAAGAGGAAATAACATCCTACCAGGATTCCGAGCCAGAGTTGCCTGCCTTTTCCAAGGGAAGACCACTCCCCTTTCACCAGATCGGTGCGGGAATAAAACCAGATCATAAACGAACAATAAACCGACATCCAGCCATAAAAAGGCCATCCAATCCAGGAAACTATCCGAGGTGTTCCTTTGCGGGCC
>ERZ795056.1597-NODE-1597-length-26457-cov-6.027801_pt1 | contig 26457 bp, 21 predicted proteins | sample MGYA00375140_ERZ795056 | MGnify/ENA primary metagenome ERZ795056 (study PRJEB30185, sample SAMN05720227) | activated sludge metagenome | isolation source: Anaerobic digester | place: USA | collected 2015-03-09 ... | reverse complement strand
CAGGTAGCGTTGGCGAAAGTGCACAAGGGGTAAGCTGGCCTTGCCAACGGCGGCAACGCGAACGATTCGTACAGCCCGACACCGTGAACGAACACGCTACGCTGGGTCACACACCGCCAAATAAATGGCGGATCGTTGTCCAGAACTCTCCGTACTTGCCGAGATTCAACTCGAGATACTTGGCAGCGAATTCTCGAACTTCGTCGTTGGTTAATGAGGGATCGTTAAAAGGCGTGATCGCGTGCTTTCGTAGATCGCTGAGTTTGCGGATATCCAAGCCTAGCTTCTTGATTGTGATGTTTGCGGCATGATCTTCCGAGTTGGCCACGCGGATTTGTCCATCACCTGAATAGGCAAAGCGACTTTCGCATCGCTCGCTCAATGGCGAAACTAGCGAATGTTCATCGAACCAATCATCCTTGAGGTTGCCGCAATGACGAGGGTCGCCCCTGGCAATCTGTTGTTGGCATGAGCAAAGCAGATTGCCGTAGTCGAGTGGATCGCACTGTAGGTCGCTTTGGGGGCGCAAATGCTCGATGTGAGAATCTTCATCGGTCAATCGGCGCTCGCAATAGCAGCAAAGAAATCCCTGTTCGCTCATCAGTGACTTTTTGACCATCTCTTTTTCGGCTCCTCGCAGAGCCGCGTAAGAAGGCTGCCAAGCAGCATTGCCTTGTCCCTTCCAGTCGAGCAACGCTTGTGGCTCGCGCTGTTTGATGATGCGCTTCATTTGCCCAGGATTTCCTTGCGACGGATCAAAACCTCCGCGCGCACCAAGTCAGGGTCATCACCAATTGATTTTCTGAGTGCATCGATCTGCGACCGCGCCGAATGCAACGCGCCTTCGTCGATTGAGAGAAACAGGCGCTTCAAGTCTGCTTCAACGGAATCTGGCCGCGTCGTTTCCAGGCCCATCAAATCCTCCAGTACTCGGTCAGCATTTTTGCCAAAAGACTCAAGAGGGTGCTCGGCCAGCATATTTTGGGGCATATCTTGAGGCGTTTGCCGCAACACGTACAGCGACAACGGGTGGACGTGCGTAATGACATGCGCTGAATGGGTGGAAACGATGAACTGGCACTCTGGGAAGACTTCCTGCAATTTGGGAACCACGAGGCGCTGCCACTTTGGATGCAAATGGAGATCAATTTCATCGATCATCACTATCCCTTGGCCCGACAAGGGGTTGTTCAAGGTTGGATTTGCGATCGATAACCGACGCGCCATATCGCCAATCAATGCGATCATGCACTTCTCGCCGTCGGACAATTGCTGCACCGATAGTCGCCGTCCCTGCTTTTCAACTTCCATGCGCAGAGGGTTGCGCCGAACAGTCAGATTCGTAAATTCGGGCAAAAAGCTGCTCAACGCGCTGCGAACTGCCTCGAGCTGACGATCAGGAAAGCTGAAGCCATCAGGTTTACGCTCATCGTTGATGTATTTGCGGTTCTCGTTCTCAAGATCTTCGCGTTCGCGGAACCACTCAAAGAAAGTACGAAAATTGGCGCCCGCCGTTAGCGCGTCGTCGTAAGCCGTGAGCAAGGTGAATTTGTGCTTGTCTCGGATTCGCAACGGAATATCCAGCACTGCTCGATTGACCGGGTAGTACGCGAACAGCGGGATGTTGACATTCTCAGATGTTTCGCTGAGCTGGTTCTGGACAGATCTTGCGTAGTCAGAGAGCTGATGAAAGGAGCTCTTATCTTCGGCCGCATGGCCGGCTCTACTCTTTGATAGTTTCCAATCAACCGGGCCGGATTTTATTTGGCAGCGCAGTTCGATAACGGCGGTGGATTTACCGTTGGTAATGTCGGATTCATCAATCGGCCGGCCTGAAGAGCCCAAGTGGCGAATGCGATTGGTAGCCCACGACAACGCCAACGCAAGTGCATCAAGGACCGTTGATTTCCCTGCGCCGTTTACGCCGTAGAAAACATTGAGTTGGCTATCAAGCTTGAGTGACAGGTCGACTGCGCCGCGAAAACACGTCAGTTTCAGTTCGTCAATTCTCATCTGCTTCTTTCCAACGGCCATTTTTCGATGTTCGAAAAATGCTGATTCCAGGCCGGTTTCCTTCGAGTATTTGAATGGCTGCCGGCCTTGTCGCGCAAGCGGTAACGACCAAAAGCTAGGGCATCCAAACACGAAAATCAACGTGGTGGATGGGCGAAGTACTGCGACGGAGAAATTGGGTGGTATTGTAGGAACAACCTACCAAGAAGTGTAACAACCGTCATCACTCGGCGGTGGGTAGCGCTACGCTTGCGTTGGCCGGCGAACGGGTTGTACCGCGCGGCCCAAACAGTACACAACGTACATCGCAGCGCCGGCGCCAAAGTCGATGCAAACGGGGTCAACGCAGTCGGACTTTTCGAACAAGCACGGCAATCCGTCGACGACAAAACGATAGTGTTTGTCGGTTTCCTCGGAGATTAACAATTTTGCGCGACAGCTCACCGTGCCTGCGGCATCGACGACCGCAAACTCGGCATTGGCGTAGAACTGCATCACGCGCGCCGGCGGCAGGCCCGCGACTTCGACGAGCCCTGTTGTCGCAGTGATGCAATAGCTGTTGGTTGCACGCAAAATCGAAAGGCTCACTGTGGCGCCAACTGGGCCAAGCATGTCGGCGTTGCCGTTGGGCGCGTAGACAATCGACAATTGGCGGTTTAGCCAACGCTGTTGCGCAACAAATGGCACGGGCCGCGCGGCGGCGGCTGCTTGTTGTGCTGCTTGTTGCGACTGTTCGGCTCGCACGATCAGCGTTTGTTCGTCGCTGACTGCTGTGCCTTTAGCGCGCAACACCGGGCTCGACGCACGTGCGAAGACTCCACCCAACGGTTCCAGCGGTGCGCCATTGGCGATCCGCAGACCCAACGAAAAATCGACGACGGATTGATATCGTTCAGCTGGAGCGTAGGCCAGCGCTTTGCAAAATACCGGCCATAGGGTATCGGGTAGTGGCCCAATGTCGCGCGCTCGCAGCAAGGCGTCGCCGATCAACGTGCGTGCCGATTTACGACGAAGCAGGGCCGCGGCGAGGTCGAGGCTAGCGTCGCTAGTGTCGCCTGCAAACAGGGCTTCGCCAGTTAACAAGAACAGCGCCACCGCTGCCAGCGAATACACATCCGTTGCTGCACTGGTGGCGCGCCCTTCGAGCTGTTCGGGCGGTGCCCACGTCGGCGAATACATTGCCCGCGGCCCCAACGTGCGTGCGCGCCGCTGCGCTTGCATCGCAACCACCGCGTCACTGGTGTCCCATTTGGCGATGCCAAAATCAGCCAGCTTCACTTGCAGCGTCAACGCGTTTTGCGTGAACAGAATATTCTGCGGTTTGATATCGCGATGAATGATCCCGAGGCTGTGCGCTTCGGCGAGCGCGCCGCACAGCGACTCAACGATCGGCCAAACCTCGCTCCAGGTTAATGCCCCGTGTTCGCGTACCAACTGCGAAAGCGTGCCGCCATTAACGTATTCGTACACTTGCACTGGCGTGCCGGCTTCGCGCATTGCCATTTCCAATGCACCATCTAGATCATTGAACGCGGCCGGCGCGTTGCGCGCAGCATCTTCGACGTGGCCAAAATCGTAAATGCGCAACGTGCTCGGATGCGTCAGCCGCGAAAGTGCAAACGCTTCTTGGACGAAATGGTCGTAAACCGCGCCGCGGTCAGCGGTTACGCCATCCGAAAAGGCGAACACTTTGATGCAAACCGGTCGCGCCAAACGTTCGTCATGCGCCAAGTACACAACGCTAGCGCCGCCAGCGGCGAGCTCACGCTGCACGCGATAGCGCCGCATCACCAATTCGCCGAGTTTTACCGCACCCATGCCACAACCCCCCAGCGTTGGCCACGCCATACGCCAGCGCATCGGCCTAGTGCCAATGCGAACCTCATGGCAACCTTGCCGACGTTCCTCACGGCTGCTCGCAAAAGCAAGCTTCGCGCCAAAACGTGGCTACATTGCGCCGTTGCACAGTAGCGCTACGAGTTTCGCGTAGGTGCTTGTCACTACGCGACCAACACCGTCGACGATCAGGCTGTTCGTCGTTGATCGCGGCCGCTAACGAACATTTCATCACGGTTGGATTGCACGCTGCCGTACAACTTTCTTGACCGTTATAGTGCGAACTGCGAGTTGCTGTGGCGAGTGGGCTAGCCTCTACTACTGTTGGCAGTGCGCTGACATTCATTCGGCGGCGTGGCTGGCGTAGTTGCCACTGCCAACAGTTGGTTGCGCAGGACAGCTGTGCCTAATCCGGCTGCACAGCTTGTCCAGGCAATGCCATGGCCATGCGGGTAAACGCCTGCTCGTCGGAAGGCCGGCTTTCAGGCATGCGGTGGGCCCAACGCAGGCCGCTGTTAACCGCGTCAAGCGCAAACACGTGTGCTGCGATTCCAACGAATAGTGTGCCGCTGTTGAGCAGCAAGGTCACGTTGGTTGCGTTGCCAAGCGGGAGTGCAATCGGCAACCTTGTACGCGCTAGCACCTGACCGGTTTGCAGGTGGATCGAAATAATTTCAGGCGTAACGTTCTGCGAAAAGAAGCCCATCGGCTCCTCGGCAATGGCCAACACAAACGCTTGCGAGTCGCTCACACAAACGCGCGCTTGGCCCCACTTGTAATTGGCCGAGTTGAGTTCGAACGTCCATCGTAACGTGCCCGTTGCTACGTCGAGGGCCTGCACGGTTGCACCTTGCACAATAACTAGCGTGTCGCCGTGCGCTGGGGTTCGGTAGGTCATGGAAGCTCCTGCAAAACTTGTAACACGAACGTGCCGCAGCACTGGTCGGATGAAACGGTTTGCGCGGCGCTGTACATCTATTCCATATAGAACACCGGCTGATGCGTTCGAAACGGCAAGCCGCGACCAGGCGGCAATAAGAACGCATGGTCGCGCGTGATAGCCAGGTCGGCTTCGCACATGCCGTCGGTGACAACCAAGATCGAGCACGTTTTGGGAAAGTCGGGCCGCGATTCGAGCAACTGCACAGCGCGTTGCAACACGGTGCCGCCGCGGCCACGCACGCGCACGCGATGCGCTAACGTTTCAATATCGACGAAGCCTTCGTCGTAGGCCTCGCCGTCGCAGTACACCAGCCGCACGGCGCGAACTTTTTGTTGCCGTGCATACGATACAATTGCACCGAGTGCGTTGCCTAAGTCGTCGCGTTCCATCGAGCCGCTGGTGTCGAGGATGACGCCAAAGGTGTGGGTCGCAACCTGATCTTCAGGTTCGTAAAAGCGTGGCCGCGGGATATCCGGCGTCGCCGATTGTCGGCGCGAAGGCTTAGCGTACGTGCGGTGGCGTTCGGGCAGCGGCACCCGTTCGCGAATCCATTCGGCCAACTGCGCTTGCCAAGGAATCGGTGGTTGCGCCAAGGTGCGAATCGCTTCTTCCAAGCCGGCTGGCACCAAGCCGCGGCCATAGGCTTGGTGAAAGTCCAACCCTTGCGCGAGCGCTCGACGGTAAAACTCTTCACGGTCGGTAAACCCGCCATCGCGATTGCCGACGCGTTCATCGAGCATGTCGACGTCATCACCGCGCATCGTACACAGGCGACGGCGCAACCGTAGATCGCTAGCGATGTGCAGATAGATTTCTTCGGCCGATTGGCCGCGCCAACCTTCGTTGAACAACAAGCCGAGATGCGCTGGCGGTTGGCCTAGGTTCAGCTGCACCAGCCAATCATTGATCACAAAATCGCATGCCACGTTCCACAGATACGGATCGCGGCCGCGTCGACGAGCTGCATGCGCAAGGCCAGCGTGTAACACTTCATGGGCAAGCACAAATTTGGCTTGTTCCAACGGTAACGCGCGTGCTGGATTGACGTAGATCTCGCCCAAGTACGTCGAGATGGCCGCGATACTGATGTCCATCCGGCGGCACATTTCGAGGTCTTCAATGATTTCAAACTGCGCAAGCAACGAGCCAAGCAATGGCACGTGGGTGATGAGCCAGCGCTTGGCTTGATTGACAATGCTGTCCGGGTGCACGCCAACGCGTGTTGTCGTCGGCGTGCCGCGTTGCAACGCAAGCGCGCGCTTGGCAGCATCGGCCAGCGCGTTGGCAAATACGGTGCGCACAGGGCTCAGCGGTTGGTACGAATGCTGGGTTTCGCGAACCGCGATCATTGGAATGGTGGGGCTGCCCGATAACAGCCAATTCGCGTTGAGTTTTTGTGCCAGCGGCTCGTTGCGCAAACGGGTGATGATGTCAGGCAAAGGTAGCCGGCCCCAGGCCAACACGTCGTCGGGCACATCAATATCCTCGGGCAGTTCGCCGATTTTCCACGCGCGCCACCAATGCAAAGCTGCAAGTTGCGCTGCGGCGTCACAGTAGTGGTTAGGCACATCAGCTTGTTCACCGCCACCCACTGCAAGCACCAGCGTTGCAAGCGCAAATACCCCAAGCCATTGTTGCTGCGTGAGCGACAACGCTTGGTTGTATATGACCAAGCGGCTTTCGATGCGGCAATACGTGCAGCGTTCAAAAAAACGATTGGTTTCCGATACAGGACGGAAGCTCAATGCATCTGCGACTTTTCCGAGCAGCGGATGCTCGTGCAGCACGCGCAAGGCCATATCGTATGGCTTGAGCTTGTCGCTGCCGCCGCTGCGGCGCTTACTTTTTGCCATTGCTGGTGCCTAGCCCCGCCATCAACCGCGGCAACTCTTTGGCGATATCGAGCACAAACCAATCGGGCACACGTACGCCAGCATCGTTCTCCGTGATTACAAGCTGCGCTAGTTCGCCGTCGATACGCGCCAAGGCTTTGAGCGCGTTGCGCGCTTGTTGTGCAAGTTCACGCGTTTCGCGCGACAACGCCGATTCGGCCGCAGGCAGCTCCTTCGCTAACATATCGCGCAGGCTCTGCGTCAAAAAATACGTCAAGTCGCGGTCTTCCGGCGCCGCTGGCCAAGGTTCATCACCTTTGAGAATTTTGTGCACGCTGAAGCGATTGCGGATCTGCTTAATGAAAGCTTTAAAGCCAATGGCGTGGTCGCGAGTCACGCTGCCGAACAACAGTGCATCGAGATGATGCGGCGCAATGTCGTCGCCAAATGCACGCAAGCCATCGCTAACGCTGTGCCAGCTGCGCGGGGTCGAAAACGGTTCTTCTTTGGCAGGCGGTACCTCGGTGGCCAGCTGCGTTGGCCGCGCGCGAATGTAGTCGACCACCCACGGGTGGATATTGTTAGCGTCGGCCCACGCCAACCAATCGCGTGGCGCCGCACGCAGATGCACGTGCACCATGCGATTGATCAGCGCGCTTGGCATCTGTTTCGCCATCGCGGAGTCCTGCGCACGGTTGCCTGCGCCGATAATGACGGAGCCCGGCGGCAAGCGATATTCGCCGATGCGCTTTTCAAGGATCAAACTGTAAAATGCTTTTTGAATTTCGCTGCTGGCAACGTTGAGTTCATCGATGAACAGCACAAACTCGCGCTCGCGCACGATCAGCGCAGGCGGATAGAACCGGCTGACATTGCCGTCGCCGTCGCCGACAGGCGACAACAGCGAATGCCGGGGATGCCAATTAGATCTTCGGGGGCGAGTTGTGAACCGAGCAGCGTGACGCACTCCATGCTGAGCTGCTTGGCGAACTGCTCGACCAACGAGCTTTTGCCAATACCGGGCGCGCCCCAGATGAACACCGGCCGCGTGGTGGCAACGTTGAGCAGGAACTCTTGAATTTGCGGAATCGATAACGAAATTGCAGCTTGCATGCGAACCTAGCGGGCACCATCGACGCCTGTCGTCGCGGCGGCCCAACCCTCAAGCCATTATACGGTGGGCGGTGCGCGGCGTGGGTAAAACATTGTGCAGCTTTGTCGCCGCGTGGTTACAGCTGGGTGCCACCAGCGACGCAGGCTGCGGACAACATGTTGCACGGGGTCGGTAGACCTGCCTTGTTGCAGTCGCACTGCCAGCGCGCGCAGTGCGATATGCGTGTTGCAAACCTACGGTTGCAAACGATGGCTTGGCTCCCATGTGGTTTCGGGTTTGCACCGCCGAAAATCCGCTCAGCGACGCAAAAAAGCGGGTTTTCGAGTTGCTGCGACCGTGGTTGGAGCTTGGCACGGCAGTGGCAATAGGAGTTGCCAGGGGGAATCTGATATGAAGCGTTTTCGTAATGTTGTTGCTGTCTCGATCGTTGCCATGTGTACCGGCCTTACTGGTTGGTTAGGTTGTGTTGGTAGCGCACCAGGGGGCCATGCTGGTGGTCAAGCCATTACCTGCCGCAGTACGCCAAATGGTTTTGTGTGTTCACCATCCGGCCGCAATGGCGGCAGTGGCAGCGACGACCAAGGCCAACAAGATTGCCAAGACGTTGATCAAGACGGCGACGGTTCGCCACAGGACGAAGGCGATCAAGACTGCGACGGTGACGGTCAAGCCAACGCGTTCGATAACGACGACGATGACGACGGCTCGATGGACCAACAAGACCAGGACGACGATGGCGATGGGGTGCCGGATAGCCTCGATTGCGACCAGCAAGGCGGCGGCTCGTGCGACCCAAACACGGATCCAAATTGCCAACAGTGCGATCCGAACGATCCAAACTGCCAACAGTGCGACCCGAACGATCCAAACTGCCAGCCGCAGCCGTGCGATCCGAATGATCCAAACTGCCAACAATGCGATCCGAACGATCCAAACTGCCAACAGCCGTGCGACCCGAACGATCCAAACTGCCAACAGTGCGACCCGAATGATCCAAACTGCCAACAATGCGATCCGAACGATCCAAACTGCCAACAATGCGACCCGAATGATCCAAACTGCCAACAGCCGTGCGATCCGAACGATCCAAACTGCCAACAGTGCGACCCGAACGATCCGAACTGCGGCGAATGCGATCCGAACGATCCGTACTGTGGCGAATGTGATCCGAACGACCCGTCTGCTACTAGTTGGTTTGACTAACCGCTGCTGTTGCAAACGTTACTAGATTCTCGACGGAAATTGGCCGTGCTTCGAACAGTTTGGTGCCATGTGCGGCGCCATCGAAGCGTAGGAATTTCCACCCTGCAGGTGCCGCTGCCTGGAAAGCAGATGGCCACTCGCGTTCTGCGTCGGGGAACATGAACAAGATCGGTGTGGCAGCAAACTGTTTTTTTACCTTGGCAAACGCGTGCTGCTTGTCGGTATACGGACCTGGACTCATGAAGACCAGCCCGGCAAGGGGCGGCTGAGCGTCGACTGCATAGTCGAGCGCACTCGTTGTTCCGTTGGATGCACCAACAAGGACTAACTTGGACGCATCGTAGGCGCAGTTTTGCACACCGAGAAACTTCACTGCCGCTTTGACGTCGAGCGCACCTTTGTCGCCGACATAGGCGTCGACGGCTTTGCCGCCGGAGCCGCCAGCGCCACGGCGATCGAGATTGAGCACCGAGAAACCGGCAGCCACAAGTTGCTCGATGAGACGCGGCGGATAGCTGGTGCGATCCCAATTCGGCGGAATCATGTGCAGCAATACAATGGCTGGGCTTTTGGCTTTGCCGCTTGGATAATAGTCGGCTTGCAGCGTGATATCGTCGTCGGTCTTGAACGTTGCATTGCGCAATGGGGTGCGGCCGCACGGGCCTTCATATGGAGGCGTTGGCGCTTTGGGCGGGTTCTTAGCAGGCGCTTCGGGTGCGCTGGTTTGCAGTGAGGGTGTAGCGGGTGCGGTCGTCGAGGCCGGTTCGGGCGTGGTGGTTTTGCTGTGGCAACTTGCTGCGAGCACCGCGCTAGCGAACAACGAGAGTTTGAACATGCCAAACCATAGCAGCGACGAGGTGCGAGCGCGATAACGTCAGGTGTCCCGTGTACCCGCGCCACCGCTGTGCTACCAACAATTCATGAGTGGATCTGCTGCCTACAACACCTTGGTGACTACCTTCACCAAACTGTATCGTTACCAACATTTGCAAATGATCGCTGGCTGGGACCAGGCCGCAATGATGCCAAGCAAAGGCAACGATGCGCGTGGTGCTGCGATGGCGGAGCTCGCCGTGCTGATGCACAACACGCTGACGGCGCCGCATTTGAACGGCGCCCTTACAGCTGCCAAAGCTGAAGTCACCGACGGTGTCGAGCGCGCGTCGCTTCGGGAAATGGAACGGCAATGGCAAGTTGCCAACCTGCTGCCCGCCGATTTGGTCGAAGCCAAAAGCCTTGCAGGTTCGCGTTGTGAGCATGCTTGGCGCACCCAGCGTAAAGCCAACGACTGGCAAGGTTTCCTCGTCAACTTTCGCGAAGTTGTAAAATACACGCGGCAAGAAGCGACGTTGCTGGCCGAAGCCACTGGCCTGTCCAAGTACGACGCATTGGTTGCGAAATACGAACCAGGCATGAACGGCGCCACCATCGAGCGCATGTTCAATGAACTCAAGCAGTGGCTGCCGGGCTTGATCAAGCAAGTGCAAGCTAAACAAGCCACCGAAACAGTGCTCGCGCCAACCGGCGTGTTTCCCGTCGAGCAACAGCGTGCCCTTGGGCTCGAAGTCATGGGGCTGTTGGGCTTTGATTTCGAAGCTGGGCGCCTTGATGTTTCGACGCATCCGTTTTGCGGCGGCGTCGCCGAAGACGTGCGCATCACCACGCGCTATCGCGAAGATGATTTTGTGCAAGCGATGATGGGCATCGTGCACGAAACCGGTCATGCGCGGTACGAACAGCGCTTGCCACGCGAGTGGGTGCATTTGCCGCTGGGCCAAGCGCGCTCGATGGGCGTGCATGAAAGCCAAAGCTTGTCGTTTGAAATGCAGCTCGGCCGCAGCGCTGCATTTTTGCAGTTGATCGCGCCGTTGGTGAAAAAACATCTCGGCGACCAACCGGCGTTTGCGCCGGACAATCTCGGCAAAATCTACACACGAGTTAAGCCAGACTTTATTCGCGTCGACGCCGACGAGCTGACGTATCCTGCGCACATCATTTTGCGTTTCGAAATTGAACGCGCGTTGATCGAAGGCGAAATTGAGCCAGATGATGTGCCGCGTATTTGGGACGAAAAGATGCTGGCGTACTTGGGTGTCGACACCCGTGGCAACTACCAAAACGGTTGCATGCAAGACATCCACTGGACCGACGGGGCGTACGGCTATTTTCCAAGCTACACCCTCGGTGCGATGTACGCTGCGCAGTACTTTGCGACCTTGCGCAAGCTTTATCCTGATCTCGACCAACGCATCGCGCGCGGCGACCTCGCTCCGATCTTTACATGGTTTGAGCAAAACATTTGGAGCCAAGCTAGCCGCTGGGAAACGCCTGAACTCATCGAGCGCGCCACTGGCGAACCACTCAGCGCGACCCACTTTGAACGGCATTTGCGGCAACGGTATTTGGGCGAAGGCTAATGCGAGGCGCTACTCTCCTCGGTGTACTGTGCATTGGACGACAGCGATGGCGCACCGGGCCGTCCGCGCGATTGACGCGTCAGGGTGGCGCGTCGTGATAAGCGGAATGAAGTCGGACTTTAATGTCCGGAATTTCTGAAGTTTCGGCGTTACATCTTGCCAGCGTGAGCGGTTTCGCTCGATTCGCTTGGCACATGGCTTGCTGTACAGCACTCGATGTTTGCGAAAATTGCGACAATGATTGCCGTATCGGTGGCCGCCGGCTCGATCTTGGAAACAGCGGCTTTGGCCCAACCGTCGCTAACGCCGCCTGCACGCGCGCGTCGGCCGCATGACCGCAAGAGCGAGGACACGGCGACGTGGCTGGCCGTTGCTGGTACCGCGATCCCATTAGGGCTTTACGCGTTGGGGGCACGTGGCGCCAACAGCGATGAGAACGACACGCTGATGGCCGCAGGTGTGGTTGGGCTTTGGCTCGCTCCGTCGGCCGGGCACCTCTACGCAACCGGAAATCTCAGATCGCCTGGTCTGGTGATTCGCTCGACCGGTGCGCTGGTGGGATTGGTTGGGATGGGCGTCTTGGTTTCCGGTGCGCTGGGCTGTTTCGACGTCGCGCCGATAATTGGCGGCCCACCGCGGTCTGCTCCATGTGACGATCATGCAAGCGAAGGCAATGCGATCCTTGGCGTTAGCGCCGCGATATTGGTCGGCGGCGCCATTTACGATATTGCGACAGCGTCATCCACCGCGCGCCGCGCAAATGCGCGCCGATGGGCCCTGGCTCCGACGCTGCTACGCAGCAATAATCAGGCGCCTACTGTCGGGCTCGCATTGAGCGGCGCCTTCTAGGCAGCTCAATGACTCACCTCAACACGTTACGAGATTCGGCCTCATCCTCGAGTTTGCCGAAATAGTCACGCACCGCTTTGATCAGCCGCAGAAGTCCGCTTCATTCTTTTGAACGAGCATCTTAGTTCCTGTGTCCTTCCAGTAAGCGGTCCCAGCTGTTGGCCGCTTGGAGCGCTTCGGCGACACAGCGCTCCGCGCGGGTTTTGGGCAATGCAGTCGCGATGCGATCTCTAATTTCTTCTACTGCCCAAACGTCGGTCGGGCAGGTGCCGGCGCCGGGGGGCTACCAAACGTCGGTCGGGCCAGTTGCGGGCCAGTTGCGGGTTACCGTGGTGAAATGAGCGCCTTGGCACCGGAGCTAGTACGAGCGGTTCGTGACAACATTTGTGCGGTCCGACAAATGTGAGGGTGTGAGGCTATTGTTGCTGGCCAAGTCACGCGCGCGCATTACAACACCGCAAGGACTACCCTTGTGGCTATTGCCTAACGTCGCAACGGAGGTGCGCTGCGACATCAATCAGCGAACAGAAGCGCGGGGTTGCAAATCACAAATTGGCAGTGCGCTTCATGTTGAATTGTCATTTAGGCAATTCAGGCATAGCGATGTTGCGAACTATTGCAATCTGTTGCAACGCGCGTTGCGCGGCTGGGTGGCCCTCAATCGCATAAAGCTATGAAACTGTGAGTCAATTGCTTCGATGCAATGGTAGCGCCGTCACCTGCGATGCGTTTGCGTCGTTACATAACGTTGGTGGCATGCGTGATGCACTTCCCTTCTGTATGCAGCACATGCCTTATCTGCCGGCCAACTCGCAAGCTGTGACGAAACCTGCACACCATCGTCAGCGGACGCATGCGCATGACGAACCAATGGCGGCCGGCGCGGGTGCTTCGATCGGCACTATCGTTACCACCGATGACAACGACTACGTACTGTTCGAAACGCTGGGCCGCGGCGGCATGGGCGAAGTGCGCCGCGCTGCAGATCTGAAACGCGGCCGCGTGGTTGCAATCAAGTCGATGCATCGATCGCTGGCGCGCAATCCGCGGCTGGTCGCGCAATTTCGCAACGAAGGCGAGATGGTCGCCAGCATTTCACATCGCAACGTGGTGGCATTGTTCAATTGTTTTGACCAAGACGATCGCCACTTCTTGGTATTTGAATACCTCCGCGGCCGCACGTTGCGCGAATGCATCATCGATGACGCGCCATTTAGCCGTGCACGTTTCACAACAGTGGCGCAGCAACTCACCAGCGCCCTAGCTGCGGTGCATCGTGCAGGCATCGTTCATGGTGATATTAAAAGTGGCAACGTCTTGCTTAGCCCCGGTTTTGTCGACGAGCGCGTCAAGCTGATCGACTTTGGCTTGGCGCATCGGGTGCAAGGCGCTGACGGTTCGGCGGTGACATCGTTTGAAATTGACCGCGGCATTTCTGGCACGCCAGGCTACATGGCGCCTGAGTTGATGCGCGGCGAACTATCGACCTACGCTTCTGATCAATACGCACTTGGCGTTGTGTTGTACGAAATGCTCACCGGCGTGCATCCGTTTGCACGCGAGTGCGCCGACGCCGATGCGCCGTTGAACGCCGACGCAGACTGGCGGGCGATTGCACCGTCGCTGGCGGCGCCTGCTCTCAACATTGATGCTGCCTTCGACGAGGTAATCTTGCGGATGCTGGCCAAAGCACCGACCGACCGTTTTGCCAGCGTGGCACAGCTGCAGCAATGTGCACCTTGGCTAGGCTAGCCCATACGTCGCAAGTTCATGCGTCAGCGATTCTTCGTCGGTGTAGTGCACGGCATGCCAGCCACACGCACGTGCGGCGTCGACGTTGGCGAGATTGTCGTCGATAAACAGCGTGCGGGACGGAGTCAATGCAAACGTGCGCACGTGGTGTGCATAGATCGCTGGATTGGGCTTGATGATGCCGAGCTCGCCCGATACCGTGGCGCCGCGCGTCTCGGCCAGAAAGCTCCAGCGATGCTGCGTCTCGCGGAATGTGTCCGCTGCAAAGTTGGTTAACAGTGTTACGTCGCGGCCTTCGGCGATATAGCGTCGCAGCCGCGCAACGTTGGTGTCGATCGGCGGGCCAATCATCGTATGCCAGTTGGCTCGAAATGCGCGAATGAGCGCGGCGTGCTCCGGATGCTGCGCGATCAATACATCTTCCGCTTCGCGCCACGGTCGGCCGCGATCTTGTTCCAAGTTCCACCCGGGCGAGCAAACGTCGACGAGAAACGCGCGGCGCTCGGCTGCATCGGGAATCAAGTCAACAAATGCTCGCTCGGGCTCGTAATCGAGCAGGACCCGGCCGATATCAAAAACGATGTGGTCCATTTATGTCATCGGATAGTCGATCTCTTTGAGATCGTCTGCAAGCTCGTCTAGGGTTCGCTCGCTACCGAGCGCAGCAACAACCTCGTCCGTTAGCGGCTTGAGCGCAAACACATGCCCGACCAGCGCAACGTCGACCTGTATTTCGAAATACTCCGCGGCATAAACAACATAGCTAGCTGCGTCGCCAGTGAGATGCTGCAAGAAAACTTCGGCACCATTATCGAGTGCATCGATCGCAGGCGTTGCATGCAACCGTTGCGGCGCGACGTGCGGATCCGCTGCTACATACACGAATGTTGTGCAGTCCCACCGAAACGCTGGTTCTTTCGCGAAGCCGTATAGCGTCGACGGCACGGCCCTTTGCAGCGTTGCGGAATACGCGTTGCGCCCTTGTGCCCATGCGTCCGATTCATGGGCAAAGCCTTTGAGTCCTACGCGCCCTTGCGCATCGAACAGCATAAACCATTCGTCGCCACAGCCATTGCGCATGCTGGCCATTTGCTCGTTAGGCGCCCATTGCGCATTAAACGAGTAATAACGATGTTCCCACTCAGGGCATAAGATCGCGTCGAGGCAAGCCAGCGCTTTGCTGCGCTGTAACAAGTGTGCGGCCGGCGGCAATGATTCGAGAGCCATGGTCGCGCAGCGTAGCATTAACCCGGCTGCCGCATTGCCGAGGTTCCCGCTGGTCGTGTTGCGTCGTTGATGTCAGTCACGCGGTTGCTTTGCGGCCCACATATTGTCGACGAGATTGGGATACCGACGGCCGGCCGCCTCGGCCCGCGCACGAGCCGCCGCGATTTGCGACTCGGACAATTTCTGCTTTGGTGCTGCCGCCGCCGTCGCTGGCTTGGGCTTACGCCACACGGGCACCTTGGGTGGCTTGGTCATGCCGCGGTTTAGCGTGCGCGTTGATGCTCGGCAACTGCGACCATCACAGCGCGCAGCTGATCGGCAACGCGTCGCGAGTTGACGTGGAAGAAACCAGCCGCAGTTGCGGGCGCTTCGCCAAACGTTACTGAAAGCTGATAAGCGAGGTAGTTGCAGATGTAGCCGTCGTGAGTTGGTTCGTAGTCACGGTCAAGGCGCGCGGTTTTGATCTTGCGGCGAAAGCCGAAACTTTTGAGCGCCTGGTCGACAACGTCGGTTGGTAAATCGGTTTTGAGTTCAGCCGGTGCACCTTCGACGACGGGGCGTCCCGCCCATGCCGCGCCAAGGCCGTTGCCGCCTGATTCGAGCCGATTTTGCGGGCGTTCTTCCAGTTGCGAAACGCCTTCATAGCCAAGCGAAATGATCACGGCGGGCTTCACGATTTCCATCTCAGCGATAAATGCGTCGATGGCTTCGGGTGAAACTTCTAAGATTCGATATTCAATGGTCGCACCTGCGAGCTGCGTGGCGCCAAGCAGCTTGGCGGTTTCGCCGGACTCGTTCTCGGTTACGTGCTGGTAGGGCCCAAAGCCGGTAACGACGATGCGTTGCAGCTCAGTGCCATCTGCTTTGCCGTCACCACGTGGCGCGGTTGGGTCGTCGGTGGGGAGGTCGGCCTCAACACAACCAAGCGGCGCGCCAAGGGCACCAATCAGCAACGCGGCAATGGCTACGGAACGCATGCTGGTGCCTAGAGCAATGTTTACGCCAACCATGAGCGGCCCGAATGCCCATGTTTTCAACACTTTATCGCGCTACCGGGCTAGCCGGCGGATCGTTTAGCCATGGTCTAACGGGGGCGCGAGGCCGCAGTTAGCTAAACTGGCAATACCCCAGGCGGATGGTCGAGCAATTCGCGAGCCTCTCGCAGCTGCCAAGGTTGGACTGGGTCAACATCGCTGTGCAGCGACGCAAACCAGCAGGCCGTAGCGCCGTCATCGACGGTGTAAACCATCACACTGCCGCGCTCGATGTTGTGGTCGGTGGTTGAAAACCACACATACAATGCCGACGCACCATTGATGATCAAACCAACGCCGCACACGAATCAGGCACACCAGTGCCGGTAAAACTCGCATTTGCGCCGGGCTTAATCTCGACTTTGCGCCGCCCGCGGAAGGTGCCTGTTTTCACATTACCTCGGTGCTTTTTGATAACGTGGATGGATGCCATCAGAGAGGACTTGGCGTGCTACTTGCGCGCACGTTGCATTGACCGTGTTGCTCGGGGCGGTTGTGGGCTGCTTACCAGCGCCGGTCGTTGTTTGCGACGATGGCTCTGTATGTGCGACGGGCACGACCTGTGTTCGGATCGAAGCCGCTACGCTATGCGCCACCGATGAACACTATACGGTATGTGGCAACCTTGCAGAAAATCAGGCGTGCACCGTCGGTGCAACACCAGGCAATTGCAAAAGCGGCGTGTGTTTTCCACAGCGATGCGGCGACGGTTACGTTGACACCGCGGTAGGCGAAGTTTGTGATGGCAACGACACGTCACCAACCGGCTATTGCACCGAAGATTGTCGATCGACCGGTGTGTGCGGCAACGAATACATCGATCGCGCACGCGATGAGCACTGCGATAGCGGTCCATACGGGCTCGGTCGCGATGGCTGTTCATCGCATTGTTTGCAAGAAGAAGCGCGTTGGGACGCCCTCACGGAACCACCACCGCTGCCGCGTGCACGCCACGCCATGGCCTATGACCGCGCCCGCAAGCGCCTGGTGCTGTTCGGTGGCAAAAATGACGACGGCGAACTCGACGACACGTGGGAGTTTGATGGCTCCGATTGGATTTACGTACCGACGCTGGTTACCCCACCCGCGCGCTTGTACCACGTGATGGCGTACGACGAAGTACGGCAGCAGGTCGTGATGTTCGGCGGATCCGCTCCCGGAACCGTGCTTCTGGATGATACGTGGACGTGGGATGGTGCAACCTGGACGAACAAGACAACCCCGGTGCATCCATCGGCTCGTTATGGCGCTGCGATGGCGTTCGACGCAGCTCGCGGCGAAGTTGTACTTTTCGGCGGCGCGCCAAATCTGAATGACACCTGGCGATGGAATGGTAGCGAGTGGAAAGAAGCTACCAATGTTACACGGCCACCAGGGCGTGGCTTTTGCCAGCTTAGCGACGATCGAGATCGCGACCGGTTGGTGATGTTTGGCGGCGCGGGCGGTTTGGCCGACACCTGGGAATGGGATGGCACCGACTGGTTGGCGCGCACGCCGGCGACGTCGCCACCATCGAGAATCTTCCATCCAATGGCATACTCGGAAACTGCCAAACGCACGTTGTTCGTCGCTGGCATCGACGGCACGTGGCAGTGGGACGGTATCAATTGGTTGCGGCTACCGACTCTCACAACGGAGCGAACTGGCTCAACCATGCAATACGACCCCGACCACGATTCATTTGTCCTATTTGGCGGGGAAAACGACGACTCGATGTTTGTCGATGAGACGTATTGGGTATCGTCTACTGGCGCTGCTGTCTTGGTACCACCCGCAGCGATGCCCGTACGTCGCTCTGGGCATTCGCTTGATTACAACCCGAACACGGGCGATCTCTACATGTTTGGCGGTAGCACACGAAACGCAGATTCGAACGAGACCTGGCGCTATCGGCATGGCTCGTGGCGGCCATTAGTGCCGCCGTTTGAACCGAGTCCGCGACGGTATCATGCGAGCGCATTTGACCCGCTGCGCAACAAGTTGGTGGTGTTTGGTGGCTTGGCCGACGGCACCGCTCACAACGACGTTTGGGAATTCGATGGTGCTACTGAGACGTGGCGGAATCAGACCCCTACAGCCAGACCGCAGCCAACGCCAAGCTACTCGGCAACGATGACGTTTGATACTGTGCGCAAGCGGGTCCTGCTTTTGGGCGGTCGTGACTCCAACGGCGAGCTCGTGAAGGAAGTGTGGGAGTGGGATGGTGCCAACCGCCAGTGGCTTGATCGCACGCCGCCACTAGCAAATAGCGCCACTCGCACGATTGGTGATGCTGTAACGTATGATCAGCGGCGCGGCCGCGCCGTGTTAGTGACGCCGAGTGGCACGTGGGAGTGGGATAGCATTGCTGGCGTTTGGACCCAAAAGGCGACAGCTGCAGCGAGCCCACCACCACGCATCAACGCAGCGCTCGCGTACGATCCAGTGCGGGCCACCGTGGTCATGTTTGGCGGCAGCAGCAACCGGCTGGTTCGACGTGACCTATGGGAGTGGGACGGCACCACGTGGCAAGAACTGTTTCTCGCTTCCTCGCCACCTACGCTTGAACTGACCGACATGGCGTATGACGCCGTCAATGCGCGGTTGGTGCTGTTTGGCGGCGACAAAGGCGGTGGCGAGATCGCCGACACCTGGGCGTTGTCGTATCGTTCGGTTGGCAGCCCAGCCGAACTCTGCCGTGCCGCAACCCTCGACGCCGACGGTGACGGCCTAGCGGGTTGCGACGATCCTGACTGTTGGGGCGTATGCACGCCACTTTGCCCACCGTATGTGTCGTGCGACATGACGGCGCCGCGTTGCGGCGATGGTGTCTGCAACGAGAATTTGGAAACTGATCGGCTATGCCCGACGGATTGCCGCTAACGCTGGCGTTTAGGTCGCAGCGCGCAGCATTAGGTCGCTCAAGGCTTGGCTGAAGGCCGCAGGGTTCGGAATCTGGCCGGTTTCGCTGATGGCAGCTTGAGCGTAGAGAATCTGCGCAAACATCGCGAGGCGCGGGTCGGTGCCACTCGCTTTGAAGATGTCGCTGACTTTGGTGAACAAGGCGTGGTTCGGATTGATCTCGAGCACTGGCTTGACCTTCTCAGGCGCTTGGCCCATCTGCGCAAGCATGCGTTGCAGCCGCGGCGATGGCGCATTGCCGTCGGTAACCAAGCACGCTGCCGACGAGGTCATACGGTTCGAAACACGCACTTCTTTGACATCTTCTTGCAAGTGCACGCGGAAGCACGCCAACAGGTCCGAGAATTCACGCTGTTTGTCGGCGAGCGCTTCGGCTTCTTGTTTGCGTTCGGCTTCGGTGCCGAGCTTCACTTCGCCACGGCCAACCGAGACGATGGTCTTGCCTTTGAACTTCGCAGCGCGTTCGATCCACAATTCGTCGACGGGGTCGGCGAACAGCAGCACTTCGATGTTCTTGGCCGCAAAGGTTTCCAGCAGCGGCGACTTCGCAGCGGCTTCCGGCGACGAACCGGTCAACACGTAGATCGCTTCTTGCTCGGCTGGCATGCGTTCGACGTAGGCTTCGAGCGTGGTGAGCTCGCCGGCTTTGCGCGTGGTGTACGCCATCACTAGATCAAGCAGCTTTTCGTTTTCGCTTTCATCGAAGCCAAGCAGGCCTTCTTTGATCACCGGGCCGAATTCGCGCCAGAACGTCGTGTAGTTGTCGACGTCGTTGCGCTTCATATCGTCGAGCGTGCTGGTGACTTTTTTGACCAACTGCTTTTTGATCACGCCAATTTGACGGTCTTTTTGCAGAATTTCGCGTGAGACATTGAGCGACAAGTCATGCGCATCGACCACGCCTTTGACAAAGCGGAAGTGCGGCGGCATCAACTCTTTGCACTCGTCCATCACGAACACGCGCTTCACATAGAGTTGCAAGCCGCGCTTCATTTCTGGGTTGTAAAGATCCGGTGGCGCTTGTGATGGCAAGAACATCAACGCACGCGCTTCATACGTGCCTTCGATGTTCACAGGGATGGTGCGCAGCGGAGCTTGCCAATCGTGCGAGATGTGGCGGTAGAATTCTTTGTATTCTTCGTCGGAAACATCGCCTTTGGAGCGATCCCAAATGGCTTTGCCAGAGTTCAATGTCAGATCTTCGACGGTGATCACCGGCGCTGCGTCGGCGCCTTCGGCCGTTTTGTCAGCGGGCGTGGTGCGGGTAACTTCCATGCGAATTGGGTACGCGACAAAATCCGAGTACTTACGCACGATGTCGCGGATGGTCCACTCTTGGGTGTAGTCGCGTTCAAGTTTATCGCCGTGGGTTGCATCAGTGGCGTCGCCAGCGTCAGTGCTGCGCGGTTTGAGATGCAACGTGATCGTGGTGCCGTGGCCAGCGCGGGTGCCGTCGGTTATGGTGTACGTGCCATCGCCGGTCGACGACCATACGGTAGCAACGTCTTCGCCAACGCGCCGAGTGGTGAGCTCGACACGATCAGCGACCATGAATGCTGAGTAGAAGCCCACGCCGAATTGGCCGATCAGTTCCGGCGTCACGTCTTTGCGTTGCGCGGCTTTGGCTGCAGCCAAAAACTCTTTGGTGCCCGACTTCGCAATGGTGCCGATGTTTTTGACTACTTCGGCGCGCGACATGCCAACGCCGTTGTCGGCAATCGTAATCGTTTGCGCTGCCGCATCCGCGCTTACCCGAATATGTGGGTCGCCAGCGCTTTCGATTGATGCATCGGACGCCTGCAGGTAGCGCAGCTTGTCGAGCGCATCGGACGAGTTCGAGATCAACTCGCGCAAAAAGATGTCTCGATCGGAGTACAACGAGTGGATCATCAGATCCAGTAACTGCTTGATTTCAGCCTGAAATTCGTGACGTTCAGTACGTTCGGTGGTCATGGTTGCCATGACTAAGCACGAACCAGGGCTAGCGCAACTGCTGCCAACGCAGAAATGCCCTATTTGTTGCCGGTGCGCTACCGCAAAACCCGCCTGCGGCAGCTAGTGATTGCGCTAGGCGCTAGTCTGGATGGGCGGCCTGGCGATTGGTCGTCGCCCTCGGCGGTCGCTGCTGTTTCAATGCTGGGCGAGTTGCCCTGGTAGAACAACAACACCCCAGCCATGAATTGCGCGCGTGCGTTGCCAACAATAAAGCCAGCGAGCAGCGTGCTCCCAACATGATCGAAACGCAGCGCATAGCTTTCATGCACACACAGCAACGCAAGCGTTCGAACGCACACGGCGCTGGCGCGAGCGAACCGTTGGTGAATTTCTAGGAATTATTCGCAAAGGCAGTTTATGCTGGGGCTATGTCAGCGCAGCCCACGTGTCGAACTTGCGGCTACATGTTGCGCTGGTTTGCAGAGCAACAGAGTTGGGGCTGTGATCAGTGCCGTGTCATGACGCCAGCGCACCAACTGGCGGCTGCGGCTGCGCCTGCTCCGGCGCGGTCCGTGTCGTCGGAGATGGCGCAACTGACACAACTTGTGAAGCCGCGACGTGCTGGTACGCCGCTGGGCAACCGCACTCCGCTGCTGATCGGCGCAGGCGTGGCCGGTGCGGCAACGCTGGGCGTGGTGTTAGCGCTGGTCACTGCTAATCCAGGGACGGCTGACGAACCGTCGGTGCCGTTGGACGCAGCAGGCTCGGCAGGCCGCGCAGCCGGCTCAGCGGATGCGGGTTCTGCAGCAAGTGCTGGTTCGGCTGCCACCGAGCGGCCCATCACACCGGCGACGGTTACCGAGGGCACGCCCGAGCTCGCCAGTGCCGGTGATTTTTGGCTGTATCCTCGCAGCGACGGCAGCATGCGGGTTGCATCGCCATTGTTTGAAATCACGTTTCCGCAACGGCCTGAGCTCACGGTGACGCGCACGCCGGCTTCAGCGAAAAGCAAAGCGATCGATGTTTATCTTTTTGTTGCCAGCGCCAATGCCAACACGATTCGCAAACTTGAACTGGTAAGCACCGGCGCCAATTCGCTGCAGAATGAATCGATCGCCGTCGATATCCGGCAAAAGATGACAAAAATCGGCACGGTGCTCGAAAACCCGCGAAGCGAACAAGGCGTCCGCATCCGCGAATTTGAAGCTTCGGCCGACGCTGAACGCATGCGGGTTATCCATACCCAAGATGTAACGCGTGGCGTGTTTCTCACGCTAACGACCGTTGCTGCACAAGGCTCGGGTGATGACGTTGCCAACGACGCGATCCGCGCCAGCTTTCATTTGCGCAACCCCAACGAAGTGGTGGATGACGAGGGTGTGCTCAAAAACGTCAAAGCGAGCAAACGCGGTAAAGGCTTTTGGGTACAAGACGCAGCTCGTTCATTTTCGATTCAGCTGCCAGGTGCGGTTACGGTTACGCGGGACGCTGATAACCGAGTGGTAACCGTTACGGTCGGCGAGAAGAAGCCGGCCGCCAAGGTTACATTTACGTTCGGCGTCGTCGAAGCAACCTCGGCCAATGCGCTGATGGCCGACGACAGCGATCCGTCGGTAACCTTGAGCAAAAAGTATAAGGTGCCGTACCAACGGGCATCTATCACGATGGGTGGCCAGCCGGGCTACGCTTGGCAACCCAAAGGCAAATTGCCACGCAAAACCAAACGCGTCGAAACGTGGATGGTCCGCGACCGCGCATCGCATCGCACATATTTTCTGACATGCGTTGGTCGGCCGTGCGGCCCAATCGCCAAGACGTTGCAGTTGGCGCCGACGCTGCCCAGCAAATAGTTCCCAGTGTTAGCGCGAGCAGCCGGCGAATACCCTAGCCAGCGACACAAAGCGGCGCCAACGTCGTTTCCTGGATTCTCGATAGGTCGCGACTTGGCGCGAATTGTGCTTATGCCCGTGCATGACCATAAATCGACGACTAATCGTGGCAGTAATGGCAGTTGCGGTAGCCACTGCAGGATGTGCGAGCGAGTCCGACTATGATGAGACATGGACGGCATTTGACATTGCAACCGGCAAGGCGGATGGCCTTTTTGACAACGCTCCATTGTTGTCACTTGGCGTGGTAACGAAAGGGTCATTGGCGCCGCGGCAATTGTCGGTGTATGCGCTCGATCTAAGAGAGGGAGATAAGGTGACGTTGGTACAAAACGTTACCGTAGGCACGTTGAGTCCACACTTTACGCTCTACAGCGGGCTGAGCGCAGTGCGGTCGTCGTCGTTCCAGGCCGCGCCAAAGAAACTTACGAAGAAGTACACCGCAGCATCTACTGGTCGCTACTACGTTGGCGTGTCGCCATACCAAGGGCAGGGCAGCGGCGAGTTTTCTCTCGTTGCGACATGCAACGGTGGCCCTTGTGCTGGCCAGGTTGTAGTGCGCGAGCTAACCGCCGAGGAACGTGGACTATGTATCAAAGACGCGTTTGCCAAAAGCCGCGTCGCATTGCCATCATTTGGCGGTGTTATGGGGCAGGCCAAAGCGCGAGCACTGCTGAACAAATCATTGAAAGAATCGGCAGCATTGCCGGTGTCATGTCAAAACGCGTGTGAGGGCGACAACGAAGCAAAAGCACTATGTGACGCAATCGTTGCCGACCTGCCGTTTTTTGCTGATCAGTCCGCTGCGTGCGTCGCAGAGCTAGACACGTGTTTAAGCGACTGCGGTGACGAGAGCCGTGACTTGGATGACTCATTTGGGTCTACCGAAATCGCGGTCTGTTACTACGCTGGATTCAACGGCGATTGCCAAAGCTATGCACGTCAGACCGTCGAATGTGGCGGAACCCTCGCCGCTGACACCGAAGCGCGCTGCTTGGCTTACTGCGAATCCACAACTGGTGCTTGGCTCGACGACCTTGATCTAATCTGTAAAGAAGCGTGTGAGTAGTTCGCGCTAACGAGTTGGTTCCGAGCGTTAGCGTTGGCGCGCTTGGTGTTGCAGCTTGCGGATGATGGCACTGGCCTCGGCCGACGATGATTCGCTTGCGAAACGCGCAGTAGCAGGAATCGTCGCTTTGTTGGTGTGGGTCACCGCACGGAAGCCAGAGGTTGCCGGCGTGCCGCTGGTAACAGTTGCCGAAATCGAAAACGATCGGCCCTTGGCCGTGACAGCCTTAAGCACGAGCGGCCAGTTGCCAACGTTGGTGAAGTCGGGAATCGGCCAGCGGGGCGAGGCCGCGGCCGCGGCAAGATAGGCATCGGTGAAGCTGCTGAACTCAAGGTAAAAATCGCTCGCGCTATTTTTGCCGATGCTGAGCCCGGTATATTTCGCACCAGCCGTTGTGAGCTTGTTGAATGTTAGTTCCGTCGAGCCCAGGACTGGCGCCGCCATCAAATTGGTTTCAAACGTAATTGCGGCTGGCCGAGCTGCAACGGTAACCACCGTCACGTCGCCGTCTCCCGCAACGTCATCATTGGTCGCCGTCATTTGATAGAGGTCGGTTGGCTTAGCAAGCGCAACTGGCAACGCTGCAAACCCATAAGGTGCATCAACCACGTCGAGGTCACCCGATTGTGTGCCGGTGAGCATCATCAGGGTCGATACCGACGAGATGTTGGCGCCCGGTTGCGCAACGACGGTGGGTGCAACGGCACCGCTAGCAAGCGTAATGTTTTTGCCAGCGATCGGCGTGGTGCCCACGACGAAGTCGCGTTCTACTTTCACCACTGCAGGCACGCCGTTGCCTTGCAAGCGAGCGGCAAAAACGTCGACGGTGCCCGGTGCAGTGTTGAGCATGTACGTTTTGGAGTTGGTGCCGGCTGCGAAATTGACGCTGCTGTTGTCAGCCCCAGCTGCAACGATGTTGCTGCTGTCAGATGCAGAGGTGAGCGTCCCGGCGATGCTGGTGAGGGCCGGTTGGGCTTTGCCGTTGCATAGTAACGGCGCTTCAACGGGGCTTTGGTCGGTGATCGCACGGTGCGCAATGTCTGTGGTGACGATGAAAAAGCCAGTGTTGCAGCCAAGCGCAAGCGCGTAGGTATTGCCGATGACTTTGAGCGTGATGGCGTTGTTGACCGGTGTTGGTGCTTCGACCCACGCACCGGTGCCGTCGTAGTACGCAAATGACATCGACGACACATCGGTAGGTAAGTTGCTGATTGGAATCGTGACCGTGGTCGCATTCACGGGCGCATCGACAATCGCCGCTGCGTCAACCTTTGGCGCATCGACGGTGCTCTCGCCACCGCCGCATGCTGCAACAGTAAAAATACCAACGGTGCCAAGGACAGAATGCAAAGACAGCTGCATAGAGCACCAATGTAGCGTAAGGCCGCCGCGGCTGCGTGCCGGTTTGCCAACTACTTGCGCACCACCAGCGTCAGGAATTGTCCGTTTTGGCGTTCGGTTGCCGATTCGATCACGAAGCCAAGTTCTTGCACCAGCCAGGTAACGTCGGCTGCGGTGTATTTGCAATGTTCCATGAAGTGATCGAAATGGTGCGCGCGTTTTTCTGCAGGGCTCGACAGTTGCAAACTTTCTTCTAGCGGCCAGCGCTGCAGATATGTTTGCAACGGCGACCGCACCCAATCCGAAATCACCATGCGGCCACGCAACACGCGGTGGGCTTCGCGCAGCAGCCCAACCGGCTCATGCATTTCATGAATCACCATCGACAAAACGATGCCGTCGACGGAATTGTCGGGCAACGGCAGCGCAAGGGCGTGCAAGTCACACTCGACAATCTCACCGCCGACGTCGGTTGCAACGGTCCGCGCGGCTTCGAGCATGTAGGGCTGCACATCAACGCCAAGCACGCGTGCTGCGGGGTAACGTTCTTTCCACGCCCGCAAAAGTAGGCCTGGCCCACAACCAAGATCGACATAGGTTGGCGTTGCAGCCTGATGGGCCACTACATCACGCTGCCACAGCGCCCAAAAGTCGTCGTTAAAGCGGCTGGCAAAACCTTTGGCCATGGTGTCAGCAAATGTGGCACCGCCATGATGAGTTTCGAGGCGCTTTTTGACTTCGTCGTGAAAGTTCATGCAACGACGCTAACACGATGTTGGCCCAAAACCGTTATTGTCGCGCCATGACGCAAGATGTTGCTGCAAGTTGGAATGATCATGCCGAACTCTACGCGCGCATGTTTGCGCCGCTGACCAGCTACATTGCACGAGCGATGTTGCAAACCGTCGACGCACGGCTGCCTCCGGCCGCGCGAATGTTGGATATTGCGTGCGGCAGTGGCGCGTTGGCATTGCCTGCCGTGCAACGCGCGCAACGCGAGCTGGCCATGACAGGCAAGGCTGGCGAAATCGTCGCAAGCGATTTTTCGTCGGCGATGGTCGCGCTGACGCAACAAGCCGGCGCTGCCCTTGGCGCACCACCA
>ERZ795056.1594-NODE-1594-length-26494-cov-8.672302_pt1 | contig 26494 bp, 24 predicted proteins | sample MGYA00375140_ERZ795056 | MGnify/ENA primary metagenome ERZ795056 (study PRJEB30185, sample SAMN05720227) | activated sludge metagenome | isolation source: Anaerobic digester | place: USA | collected 2015-03-09 ... | reverse complement strand
GAGATGTCAACTCGGGAGATGTCAACTCAAATAATCAACATACAAACATTTCATAACAGTAAAAATCAATCACAATGCAGGAACTCATCACACGCCTCACCGAAAAGGCAGGCATCAGCGCCGAACAAGCCGGCAAAGCCATCGACACCATCAAAGATTTTGTGAAAGAAAAATTCCCAATGATGTCGGGAGCAGTAGATAACCTATTTGCAGAACAAAGCCCGGCGACCGCAGCCATCCACGCCAATGCAGGCGCAACCGGCAACATCATGGATAAGATCAGTGATGTTATTCCCGGGCAGGCAGGCGAAAAAGTGGAGGAATTTGCAAAAAATATGGCCGATAAGGCAGAAGACCTGTTCGATAGTGCCAAAGAAAAATTAGGCGGTGTTTTCGGTGGAGAAAAAAAAGCTTAAAGAAATATTTTTAGGAAACACCTGCTGTTGGCAGGTGTTTTTTTGTGCCTGGTTATTGGCCTGCCGTTGCACAATATTGAAGGATCGCATCAATGTCTTTATCTGTAAGATCGGGGAAAGGTAACATTGGCGCTTTATTCCATTTATCAAACAACGCTTTTGCATATTCATCACTAACAACGGATGCCTGCGGGTTACGAACAAATTCATACAGGCGTTTTTTATCGGGCCAGCGAGTTTCCGCTCCCTTCAGCATGGGACCGGTAAAATCCTGGGCAGGCTTATGACATTGGGCACATCGAACCTTAAATAGCTGCTCACCGTTAACGTTAGTATCGGATTTGGCAGTAGTGGAAGCTTGCTCATTACAGGCTAACAGAAATGAAAGAAGTACAAATAAAACAAGAACCCTCATGAAGGAATATTTTTATTGAATGAAAAACCCGGCTTTACAGCCGGGCAATAATATTTGATTTTTGTGAAACAGAATCATACCTCCCTTCATTATTTCAACACTTCCCTGCTGATCACCAGTTTCTGAATTTCACTGGTTCCTTCACCGATGGTACATAATTTACTATCACGGTAAAATTTCTCTACCGGGAAATCTTTCGTGTACCCGTAGCCGCCAAAGATCTGTACGGCATCGGTACTGATCTCTACCGATATTTCACTTGCATAGTATTTTGCCATGGCTGCTTCCTTCGTCATGGGCAGCCCTTTCATTTTAAGATCACAGGCCTGGTTGATGAGTAGCTCAGCCGCTTCTATCTTCGTTGCCATATCGGCCAGTTTGAATGCGATACCCTGGAAGTTTGCGATCGGTTGATCGAACTGGTGACGTTCTTTGGCATATTGCACAGAAGCCTGGTAAGCACCTTTGGCTATACCCAGGCTAAGTGCTGCAATGGAGATCCTTCCGCCATCCAGGATTTTCATCGCTTGCTTAAAACCATCTCCTACTTCTCCTAAACGATTCTCATCAGAGATGATGCAATTATCAAAGATCATTTCGGCGGTCTCACTGGCCCGCATGCCTAATTTATTTTCCTTTTTGCCCGCACTGAAACCAGCGGTACCACGTTCAACAATAAACGCAGTTGAATTATTTTTTGCACGCGGCTCACCGGTACGGCAAACCACTACGGCCACATCACCCGATTTACCATGGGTGATCCAGCTTTTTGTGCCATTGATCTTCCAGTTGTTGCCATCTTTCACCGCAGTGGTCTTCATATTACCCGCATCACTGCCGGTATTGGGTTCTGTAAGTCCCCAGGCTCCAATGAATTCGGCGGTGGCCAGTTTGGGAAGATATTTTTGTTTCTGTGCTTCATTGCCGAAGGTCATGATATGACCAGTACAGAGTGAATTATGCGCTGCAACAGACAACCCGATAGAGCCGCAAACCTTGGAGATCTCCTGTATCACGGCGCTGTATTCAAAATAACTTAAACCGGTACCACCATAGGATTCGGGTACCAATACGCCCATCATCCCCAGCTTACCCAGTTCTTTAAATATATGTACGGGAAATTCCTGTGATTCATCCCATTCCATCAAATGTGGTTTGATATACTGTAACGCAAAATCACGTGCCGATTGGGCCACCTGCTGGGTTAGTTCATGTTGTGCAAATTCCATAATAATACAATCGTTGAGGATGCAATTTAAGAAAATAAAAATACGAACAATTGTTAGTGTTGCTATTTATTCCACCGACAGGTAAGGAAGCAGCCTGGTATAGGTAGAATCGGGCAGAATCATGATCTTTTTGAGGTCTTCTGTTTTCTGAAAAGCACCATGCTGTTGCCGGTATTGCACAATGGCCCCGGCCAGGCGATAACGGATGTATGGATGTGCTTTCAGCTCATTTTCATCCGCCGTATTGATATTTATCTTCCTCACCGGTCCGCTTACACGCAACAAAGGTTTAATATGTTGAAACACCGAATCGGGCAACCCATAGGTTTCTGCCACCTGTTCTACCGAATAAAATCCACCAAGTTTGTTTTTGAACTGGCTGATGCGCCGGGCAAAACCGGGACCAATACCCGGCAGTGACACCCAGGCCAGAGAATCTGATTGGTTGATATCAATCGGCTCCCTCGTTTTAAAATCTTTCCGTTCATAGGTTTTTGATGGAAAGGCTGGTTTAACCATTTCGGGTTCGGCCGAAATTTTTACAAAAGGCATGAGGGCTTCTTTTTCATGCGGCCGTAAACCCCAGATTTTTTCAAGATCACCGGCCTGTCGAAAACGACCTCCTTTTGAAATATAGCGCTGGATCGTTTCGATGGTTTTATCCCGGACCCCCAATTTTTTCCATCCTTCTGCTGATAAAGTGTTTGGATCGAAATAAAACAAAGTCCCCAAGGATCGGTTTTCTTCATTACGATTTGTATAAGCCCGGTGTTCACGATTTCCGGGCACTAACTTCTTCGCATAGCCGCTATCTGGATTTACCTCCTCCAGGATATCCAAGGCCGCAGTTACATCAGCATACTGCGGGTAACGATCGGGCCAGATCCGATCATACACATAAGGGAAACCCATGATGATCATCATCAGGATGAGCCAGGCAATGATGCCATTCTTTTCGGCACGTGTAAAATATAAAAAATGATGGGTAGGCTTATTCGGCATATCGCCAAATTAGCATTTGTGCCTTACCGTTGCAATGGAATAATACCAGGATTTTATGAGGAAAAAACCTGCAGCATGTCATGGGAAAGCTGCATGCCTGACGGAAGCGTTGCGTTGATATCGGTGTGCTTACCCAGCTGGTGACTGATGTGCGTGAAATAGGCCTCGGGCACCTGCAATTCCTGCACCATGGCAATGGCTTCTTCGAGGTTAAAATGAGATATGTGCTTGTCGTGACGAAGTGCATTTAATACAACCTGTTTGCTCCCTTTGATCTTTGCTTTCTCTGCATCATCGATCCGGTTGGCATCGGTGATGTAGGTAAAATGGCCAAACCGAAAACCCAGCACGGGCATCCGCAGGTGCCATACCAGGATGGGAATAACAGGAATGTCGCCAATCATGAATGCTTCCTCGCCGATCTCATGCAGGCTGATATCAGGAATGCCGGGATATTTATGCTCGGCGAAAATATAGGAGAACTCTTTTTTCAGTGCATTGCGGGTAAGCTCATTGGCATACACTTTCATCGGCTGCTGCTGAAAATAATTATAAGCACGGATGTCATCAAGACCGGCGAGGTGATCTTTATGCGGATGAGTGAATAATACAGCATCGAGTTTTGTTACTTCGGCCCTTAACATCTGGTACCTGAAATCGGGTGTAGTATCCACCACCAATGCAGTGGTATCCGATTCTACCAATATGCTGCTGCGAAGCCTTTTATCTTTTACATCCTCCGACCTGCAAACCGGACAACTGCATGCGATCATGGGTACGCCACTGCTGGTGCCTGTGCCAAGAAAAGTTATTTTAAGCGGGGGACAAAACATCAGGAATAAGAAATAAAGAATGCAAAAGTAGAAATAAGAAAGGTAGGGATAAAATAAAATTGAACCGCGATGCCCAACGGTTCCTTATTCCTTATTTATTATTTTCTACTTGGAAGCTTCTGCATGCATGATCTCATCATACAGTTTCTGGCTTTCGTGCGTGAGTGCATCGAATTGTATATCGAGTTGTGGCATCAGATCGATGAGGGTATTGATCCTGCCTTCAGTTTGGAAGAACTTGTTCAGCACCACCACTTTCTTTTCCTGCAAAATACAATAGCCGCTCTGGAAGGTTCCCCTTTCATAACGGATCACGTAGCCGCTCTCCTCGATAATCCTTTCTATTTTATCCAACGTGGTTTGTGTGTATTTCATACCTATACTGCTCCTTGCTGTTAACATTTGTTATTATGCTGCAACTTCCCCCAATTCATGGGTAATAAAAAAAAACCTTCTCCACAAGTTGTGGATTAATAAAACATAGCATTTGCCGAACTGTAAACCAATGCCTTCGGCACATAGGATAAAAAAACTTCATGCCGTTTCTTTACTTGCTCGACATCCTGATCACAGGGATGATCATCTCTTCTAAACTAATGCCCCCATGCTGAAATGTATTGCGATAGTAATTTACAAAATGATTGTAATTATTCGGATAACATAAAAAGATATCTCCTTTTGCAAAAATAAAACTTGAATTCACGTTGGGCACGGGCAAACCCGCTTCCCTGGGATCGCGGAAGGCCAATACATCCTTCGCTTCATAATTCAGATTCCTGCCATGTTTATACCGGAGGTTGGCAGTAGTTTGTTTGTCGCCGATCACTTTCGCCGGAGTTTTAACCCTTGTACTTCCATGATCCGTGGCCACGATCACATTGATGTTTTTTTCGGCGATCTTTTTCAATGCCTGGTGCAACGGACTGTGTTCAAACCAGCTTTGTGTAATGCTGCGATAACTGATCTCATCACCCGCCAGTTCCTTGAGTACTTCCATTTCTGTACGTGCATGACTGAGCATATCCACAAAATTATACACGATCACATTGAAATCGTTTTGCAGCATGTTGTGAATATTGTCTACCAGCTTCTGCCCATCCTGGTTATTCGTGATCTTGGTGTAAGAAATTTTTAGATCATTCTTTCCAAGCCTCTTCAGGTTTGCCCGCAGGAATTCTTCTTCAAAAAGATTCTTGCCGCCCTCTTCATCATCATTCTTCCACTGCGTGGGAAATTGCTTTTCGATGTCTACCGGTAACATCCCCGCGAAGATGGCATTCCTCGCATACTGGGTAGCGGTAGGTAAGATCGAATAAAAAGTTTCTTCTTCATGAATGCGGAAACTTTCTGCAAAAATGGGTTGTATGGTTTTCCATTGATCGAACCGAAGGTTATCGATGAGAATAAAAAACAATGATGTTCCTTTTTCCAGGTGCGGCAACACTTTATACTTAAGCAGGTTATGGCTCATGATGGGCGCATCGGTGCTTTTAGGTGATACCCAGGAAGCGTAATTCTTTGAAATGAATTTGAAGAATTCGGTATTGGCTTCCTGTTTTTGTGTTTGAAAAACTTCCTGCATTTCGGGACTATCACTCTTTTCCATCTCCAGTTCCCAATACACCAGTTTTTTATATAGATCCATCCATTCGTTGTAATCGGGATTGCTATTCAGGGTCATGAAAAGGCTCCTGAATTCCTGTTGGTAGGCAGAAGTGGTTTTCTCAGCTACCAGGCGTTTATTGTCGATGATCTTTTTCAGGCTTAACCAAACCTGGTTGGGATTCACTGGCTTTATAAGGTAATCGCTTATCTGGCTGCCGATAGCTTCATCCATTAAATTCTCTGCTTCATTCTTCGTGATCAGCACCACAGGCAGGTTGCTTTTTATCTCCTTGATCTGCTGCAGGGTTTGCAATCCCGTGATCCCGGGCATGGTTTCATCCAGCAACACCACATCCACAATATTATCTTTTACAAATTCCACCGCATCAAAACCATTGGTCTTGGTTTGTACTTCATATCCTTTGTTTTCCAAAAACATGATCTGTGAATTCAGGCTATCGATCTCGTCATCTACCCAGAGAATTTTTGCAATATTCATTTTAAAAATCTTTTATCGCGTTAATAGAAAACAAACTTATACATTACCGTTTGTTATTTCAAAAAAGCCGGAGGAATTATGGTTAAACCAGGGAGGCTCTCTTGCAAATGTAATTTTTTAGAAGGATGCTTTGTAGCTTTGCGGCACTTTGTATATCTTTTAACATTAAACCGGCCATCACGCTAATTTTCATACATGAGGTTTCATAAGATCATCAACGACCCTGTTTACGGCTTTATTACCATCGATGATGAACTCATCAGCCAGATCATTGCCCATCCCTATTACCAGCGCCTGCGCAGGATTCACCAGATGGCAATGGCGCACCTCGTGTACCCGGGCGCCGTGCATTCCAGGTTGCATCATTCACTGGGCGCTTACCACCTCATGCGTTGCGCATTGCAGGAACTCATCAGCAAGGGTATCGACATCAGTGCCGAAGAACAACAGGCTTCCAAGATCGCCATCCTGTTGCATGATATCGGACACGGACCTTTTTCCCACGCGTTGGAACATGTATTGGCCGAAGGCATGCATCACGAAGAAATATCACTCCTGCTTATCCAGGAACTGAATAAACAATTTGATGGAAGATTGCAGATGGCGATCGACATTTTTACCGATGTACATCCAAAAAAATTCCTGCACCAACTTGTAAGCGGACAGTTGGATGTTGACCGCATGGATTACCTCACCCGGGATAGTTTTTTTACCGGCGTAAACGAAGGCGTGATCGCCTACGACCGCATCCTGAAAATGCTCACCGTGAAAGATGGTGAATTAATGGTAGAAGAAAAAGGCATTTATTCGATTGAAAAATTTCTTGTAGCCCGCAGGCTGATGTACTGGCAGGTATACCTGCACAAGACCGTGCTAAGTGCCGAGCAGATGTTGCAACGCATTATAAAAAGGGCGAAGCTCATTCATGCCGATTGCCCGGAACCGCTGAATAGTTTCATCAACAAACCACTGTCGGGCGCCAGCCTGGAACAATTTTGCAGCATTGATGATTATGATGTGCTGATGGCCATCAAAACCTGGACGAAGCATGAAGACGTGATCCTGGCCACGCTTTGCAAGGGACTGATCGACCGGCAACTGCTGAAAGTGAAATATTATTCCGAACCGGTAGATGAAGCGCTGCTAGACGAAAAACGCCGTGAAGCCTGTGAAAAAATGTCATTAACGGATGCGGATGCCCGCTGGCTGGTATTTACCGGCGAAGCATCGAGCAGCACCTATAATTTTGAGAACGAACACATCCATATCCTGTTTAAGGATGGTACGGTGAAAGATATCTCGGAAGTGGATAATGCCCTCATCAATGAAAACCTTCGGGGCAAGGTTAAAAAATATTACATTTGTTATCTTAGGTAATTCTTATATCCCAGGCTGGCGGTTTTTTAAATAAACCAAAATACCATCGGCCACGAGCAAAATGCCACCATATGCAATTCAGCGCATCACAAATAGCGGATATTATCAACGGCACTGTCGACGGAAACGCCGAAACCACCGTTCATTCATTTGGCAAGATTGAAGAAGCCAAGAGCGGGCAGCTTGCCTTTTTGGCCAATCCTAAGTATGAAGATTTTCTTTACAGTACCAAGGCTTCGGCCATTATTGTAAACCAGGGCCTCCAATTGAAGCAACCCATTTCGGCTACCCTTATCCGTGTGCCGGATGCTTACAGCGCTTTTGCAGTATTACTGGATAGATATCAACAGATCAAAACCCAGCAGCTTACTGGCATCCAGCAACCCATCTACATGGACCCAACAGCAAAGGTCGGCGATCAGGTGTTCATTGGTGCTTTTGCGTATCTCGGCGAGCAGGTGACTGTGGGTAATGGCACCAAAATATTCCCGAATGTATACCTGGGCAACAATGTTACTGTTGGCAACAACAGCATGATTCACCCCGGCGTAAAAATATATCATGATTGTGTGATTGGCAGCAACGTGGTAATCCATGCCGGCACCATCATCGGCTCTGACGGTTTCGGGTATGCGCCACAACCCGACGGCAGCCTGAAAAAAGTTCCGCAGATCGGCAACGTGGTCATTGAAGACGGCGTGGAGATCGGTGCCAATACCACCATCGACCGGGCCACCATCGGCAGTACCCTCATAAAGAGTGGTGCCAAACTGGATAACCTCTTGCAGATCGCCCATAATGTGGAAGTGGGTAACAACAGCGTGATCGCTGCTCAAAGCGGTGTAAGCGGCAGTACCAAGATCGGTAAGAATGTAATGATCGGCGGGCAGGCAGGAATTGTAGGCCATATACAGATCGCCGACGGTAGTAAGATAAACGCCCAAAGTGGCGTGAGCAAATCCATTAAAGTACCTCATTCAGCCGTAACCGGATCGCCGGCATACGATTATACCGCCGCTCTTCGCAGCCAGGCCATTACCCGCAACCTTCCCCAGTTGGAAAAACGCATCAAAGAGCTGGAAGAACTGGTTCAACAGCTCCTGGATAAAAAATAGCCTCCGTTCACTATGCTCCCGGCTTAATTGCCCATCCACGAAATTTCAAATATCTTTGCGCAAATTGACATTTTGCAGCATGGATAAAAATTTTAATCCCGATAAACAACATACACTGGTTGCTCCGATAAGCATATCAGGAACCGGACTTCATACAGGTATTACCGTAGACATGACCCTAAAACCGGCCAATCCGGGATTTGGATTTCAATTTCAAAGGCTCGACCTTCCGGGAACGCCCGCCATTAAAGCAGATTGCGACCTGGTGACCGATACTTCCCGTGGCACTACCCTGGAACAAAATGATGTGAAAGTGAGCACAGTAGAACATGTACTGGCTGCATTGGTGGGTATGGGGGTAGACAATTGCCTCATTGAAATAAACGGGCCCGAAATTCCCATCATTGATGGAAGCAGCGGCCCATTTGTAGAGATCATCCAGGAAATTGGTGTGCTGGAACAGGATGCATCTAAAGCCTGGTATACCATTGATACCAACATCTCATTTTACGATGAGAAGAAAAGGGTTGAAATGACCGCCTTGCCGGCTACGAATTATGAGATAACGACCCTCATCGATTTCAACAGCCCGGTTCTGGGCACGCAACATGCCAGCCTCAAAAGCATGAAGGAATTTGAAGTGGAGATCGCTCCCTGCCGAACCTTTTGTTTCCTGCATGAACTGGAAATGCTGATCGACAATAACCTTATAAAAGGCGGCGACATCAACAATGCCATCGTGATCGTAGATAAACCTGTTACAGAAGATGAGATGGGCAGGCTGGCAAAAGCTTTTGGCCGAAGCCATGTATCGGTAAAAACAGAAGGATATCTTAATAATCTCGAACTACGTTTCCCCAATGAACCCGCCCGTCACAAACTGCTTGATGTTGTTGGCGACCTTGCCCTGATCGGGTATCCCATCAAGGCGCATATCATTGCCAACAGGCCGGGCCACAGTAGCAATGTGGAGTTTGCTAAAAGGATCAAGCAATACATCAAGAAGAATAAGCATACTAAGAATATCCCGGTATACGATCCAAACCAGTCGCCGGTATACACTTTGGAGCAGATCGAAAAAACCCTGCCTCACCGCTACCCTTTCCTGTTAGTAGATAAGATCATCGAACTTACCGACAACAGCATTGTTGGTATTAAGAATGTTACCTTTAATGAGTTCTTCTTCCAGGGTCATTTTCCGGGCAACCCCGTGATGCCAGGTGTGTTGCAGATAGAAGCGCTGGCACAAACCGGTGGTATTCTCTGTATCAACGCCATGCCCGAAGGAAGTTATGATACTTATTTCTTGAAAGTTGATAATTGTAAATTTAAACAGAAAGTGATACCAGGTGATACGATGATCCTGAAAATGGAACTGATTGAACCGATCCGTCGTGGCATATGTGTGATGAGAGGCAGCGTATATGTTGGCAACAAACTCTGCACCGAAGGCGAATTTACCGCCCAGCTGGTGAAGCGTACCTGATGAGGAAAGTGATTTGAAAATACATTTAAACAAAAAACAACAATCAATTAAACAATCACCAAATCTTCAAATCAATTCATCTTCAAATCAATTCATCCTCAAATCAAACAATTTTCAAATCTTCAAATCAATTCATCCTCAAATCACCAAATCACCAAATCAATTCATCTTCAAATTACCAAATCAAACAATCTTCAAAATCAATAGATGATTCATCCGCACACATACATCCACCCAAACGCCAAACTGGCCACCAATGTAAAAATTGACCCATTCAGCGTGATTCACCACAACGTAGAAATAGGCAAAGGTACCTGGATCGGCAGCAATGTAACCATTATGGAAGGCGCCCGCATCGGCAACAACTGCCGTATTTTCCCGGGAGCGGTTATAGCCGGTATTCCGCAGGATCTGAAATACGAAGGTGAAAACACTACTGTTGAGATCGGCGACAATACCACCATCCGTGAGTTTGTGACCATCAACCGCGGCAGTAAGGATAAATGGACCACCAAGGTTGGCGACAACTGCCTCATCATGGCCTACAGTCATATTGCCCATGATTGCGTGATCGGCAACAACTGTATCATGAGCAACAATACCCAAATGGCCGGTCATGTTACACTCGGCGATTTTTCCATCCTGGCAGGAATGTGTGCCATTCACCAGTTTGTACACATCGGTCAGCATGCATTCGTTGCAGGAGGATCGTTGGTGAGCAAAGATGTTCCACCTTATATCAAAGCGGGCCGTACTCCTTTAAGTTATGCCGGGGTGAATTCGGTAGGATTAAAACGCCGTGGCTTTTCATTAGACCGCATTAACCAGATACTCGATATTTATCGCATTATTTATAACAAGAACCTCAACACCTCGCAGGCGTTGAATTATATTGAAGAAGAACTGCCCGCCACCGATGAAAGAGATGAGATCGTAACCTTTATCCGCGAAAGCGGCCGGGGCATCATCAAACGCTTCAGCAAAGGAAGTGGGGATGATGAATGAAAAAAAACTTTGTTAACAGCCCGGCCTGTAACCCCGTTTGCAAGCCTGCGCCGAACAGTATTGACATGATTTAAACTTCATTCACATTCCTTCTCCACGAAAAAAGACCGGCAGGATACATCCATGCAGATCACATTAACCGATACGGGTAAACGCTACAACAGGGAATGGATATTCCGTCACTTCAGCTTTGATTTCATGCCTGGCAGAACATACGCCATCACCGGACCCAATGGTTCGGGAAAATCAACCCTGCTGCAGGTAGTTGCCGGGGCTATTTTACACAGCGAAGGAAAGATTGATTATTATAACAGTGGAAATAAAACCAGCATCCCTACCGGTGATGCATACAAGAAAGTATCATTGGCCACGCCTTACCTGGAGTTGGTAGAAGAAATGACCGCCAGTGAAATGCTTGCCTTTCATGCAGGATTCAAGGAATTCAGCCATACTGCAGAAGAAATTCTTTCAGCCGTTACACTCGAAAAAGCTGCGCATAAGCAGATCCGCTATTTCAGCAGCGGCATGAAACAACGGTTGAAACTGGGCATGGCTTTTTTCAGTAAAACACCTGTACTCCTGCTCGATGAGCCCACTACCAACCTTGATGCAGAAGGCATCGCTTTATATCTTCATTTGATTGAAAAACATAGCCAGGGCAAACTGGTTATCATCAGCAGCAATGATGTGGATGAATATAAATTCTGCGAAGAAGTGATTTCCATTTCTGACTACAAATAAATTCTCATTTATCGCCGGCTGGCAATGAGCAGGTTGAGATCGGTATACTTCAGATCGAAACGTTCACTTAAATAAATATTGGTTAAACTGCCCTTGAACAAATAAATACCGCTGCGGATATTCACCTTATACCATACAACATTGTCGATACCGCCGTCTTCTGCCGTTTCCAGCAGCAGTGGCATCAATACATTGCTGATGGCTTGGGAAGCTGTACGGGCAAAGCCGCTGGGGATATTGGGTACGCAGTAATGAATTACATCATACTTTGTAAATACCGGGTTTTTATGCGTTGTCACCATGCTGGTTTCGAAACATCCGCCATGGTCGATGCTCACATCCACGATCACGGTGCCCGGACGCATATTGCTTACCATTTCTTCGGTAACTACGATGGGGGTACGACCGGCAGCACCGCTTAAAGCACCTACGGCTACGTCACAGGTTTTGAGCTGCTTGGCCAGTATCTTGGGTTCAATAACGGAGGTCCATAAACGCCCGCCGATATTGTTCTGTAATCTCTTTAACCGGTAAATGCTGTTGTCGAAAATTTTCACGCTGGCACCCATGGCCAATGCCGTGCGGGCAGCATATTCACCAACAATCCCTGCACCAATGATGATCACCTTGGTAGGGGGAATGCCACTGATACCTCCAACGAGTACGCCCTTTCCATGATTGGCATTGCTGAGGTACTGGCCGGCAATGAGCATTACGGCGCTGCCTGCTATCTCGCTCATGCTGCGCACAATGGGATTATGACCGCTGGCATCTTTAAGGTTCTCAAAACTCAGGGCAGTCACCTTTTTCTCCATCATTTTTTCCAGTATCTGCTTCTTCATAACGGCCACGTGTATGGGCGAAATGATATAGGTATTCGGTTTCAGCAATTCACAATCTTCTTCGCTTACCGGGGCACTTTTTACGATCACATCGCATTCAAATATCTGCTTCTTATCAAGTACGATCCTGGCACCTGCTTCACTGTAGTCTCTGTCACGGTAATTGGCTCCTACACCAGCGTCAGTTTCTACATGCACTGTATGTCCATTAGCCACGATCACACCTACCGCTTCGGGCGTAAGGGCAATCCTGTTCTCATTGAACGAGGTTTCCTTGGGTATGCCGATGCACAGCGCTTCACCCTTGGGTTTAACATCCAGCGTTTCTTCCAGGGTCTCGTACGAAAATGAAGGGGATACAAAAGGTTTTGATGTTGCCATAAAAAAATTACAAGTTAGAATAGAAGGAAGCAATCGGGTTACCGGTACAATTTACAAATTTATTTGCAGCTTTCTGCGATTGTTGCCGGTTGCCTGAAGGTAAACATGCAGGCAATCATCGGGGAAGATACCCGGCGCTTTTTCGGGCCATTCTACCAGGCAAAGCTGCCCGGAATATAAACAGTCTTCCACACCCGCCATAATGGCCTCCTGCTCGTCACGGATGCGGTACAGATCCATATGATAAATACTTTCCCCGGAATGGGTTTTATATTGATTGATGATGGAAAATGTAGGGCTACCGGTTACATCCTGTACACCCAATGCCAGGCAAACCGCATGAATAAAGGTTGTTTTTCCCGCTCCCATTTCACCATGAAAAACAATTACTTTGCTGTTGCCGGCAAGAGAGAGGAAAGTTTTTGCCGCATCATTGATCTCTTCGAGTGTAAAATCCACAACCATGATGCAAAGATATTTTCATATTTAGTAAATAGGTAACGCCACAGTAAGATAATTTTGTATCATGGAAAAAGTAGACTGGCAAGTAGAAGGAATGACCTGCAGCAATTGTGCCCTCAGCGTTACGAAATTCCTGCAGAAAGAAGGGATGGAAGAAGTGTCGGTGAATCCCATCAGCGGCGCCGTTAGTTTCCTCAAAAAAGAAGATATACAAACTGATACCCTAAAATCGGGCATTGGGTCAATGGGTTACCATGTCATCGACCCGGATAAAACAGCATTGCGCAAAAAACCTTTTCTCTCCAACAACAAACAACGCTTCCTGTTTACCCTGCCATTTACGGCACTACTCATGCTTCACATGCTGCATTCCGTAGAAGCCTTTCACTGGCTCATGGATCCCTGGGTACAATTGGCTCTTTGCCTGCCGGTATTCATCACCGGAATGTGGTTCTTTGGAAGAAGCGCCATTAAAAGCCTGCAGCACGGGATGCCGAATATGAATGTACTCATTGCGTTGGGTGCACTTGCTTCTTTTATTTACAGCCTCACAGGTGCCATATTGCAACTGGGACCGGACTATCTTTTTTTTGAAACCACCGCTTCCATCATCACGCTGGTATTCATGGGCAATTACCTGGAAGATGCATCCATACAATCTACCCAGCGTGCCGTACATGCTCTTGCAAAATCGCAGAAAGTGATGGCCAATATGATCGCTTTCGATGATCAGCATGCCGAGCAGATCTTTCCTATTGAAAATACCCAGCTGCGTACAGGCGACCTCGTACTTATCCGAAATGGAGAACAGGTGCCACTCGATTGTAAAATATTGTGGGGCGAATGCATGGTGAATGAGGCCATCATTACGGGGGAAAGTTTACCGCTTTCAAAACAGAAAAAGGACCTACTCATCGGAGGAAGTGTGCTGGAAAGTGGCCTGGTGAAAGCGCAGGTAACGGCAACGGGTAAGGACACGGTATTATCTTCCATTTTACAAATGGTGCAGCAGGCCCAGTCCGAAAAACCACCCATGCAAAAACTGGCCGACCGCATCAGTGCCATCTTTGTTCCGCTGGTGGTAGGTATAGCCTTGCTGACATTTCTTGTAAATTACTTTGGCTTAGATCTCACTGCAGGATCTGCACTTATGCGATCCATTGCGGTACTGGTGATCTCCTGCCCTTGTGCCATGGGATTGGCCACACCAGCGGCTATTGCGGTTGGATTGGGACGAGCCGCCCGCAAAGGAATCCTGTTTCGCAATGCGGCTGGTCTTGAATCTTTTAAAACGATCCGACAGGTGGTATTTGATAAAACCGGCACGTTGACCACTGGGCAATTTGTACTGGCCGGGCATAAAGCGTTTATAGATGACCGTGACTTTCAGAAAGCCGCCTATTCGCTCGAAAAATATTCATCACATCCCCTGGCAACAGCCATCGTTCGCGAATGGAAAACAAATGATGTGATACGCTGGAGATCGGTGGAAGAGATCAAAGGACTTGGCATCCGGGCCGAAGACATGGATGGAAACCGGTATGAAGCAGGCTCTTACCAGTTGGTGCCGAAAGGAACAGAAGCAGGTGACCATAATATCTACATCACCCGTAATGGCGACTTACTGGGATGGATAGACGTAAAAGATGATATCCGCCCCGAAGCAGCTGCAGTGATACAATGGCTGAAAGAAAAGCAGATCAGAACCATCCTTCTCAGTGGTGACCGGAAAGAAAAATGTGCCGTGGTTGCAGCAACACTGGGTATTGATGAAGTGTATAGTGAACAAACTCCTGCGCAGAAACTGGAGAAGATCGGTCAACTGAACCTGTCATTCCCAACCGCCATGGTTGGTGATGGCATCAATGATGCACCTGCATTGGCCAAAGCTACACTCGGAATCTCTTTAAGCGAATCTTCCCAGATCGCTTTACAAAGCGCCGATGTGATCCTGGTAAACCATGGGTTAAAGAACCTGCCCGAAGCACTAGGGCTGGGCCGGCATACCTACCTAACCATCCGGCAAAATCTTTTCTGGGCCTTTATTTACAATATTGTCGCCATTCCCATTGCAGCAGCTGGATTGCTTACCCCAACCCTGGCAGCACTAGCCATGGGATTAAGTGATGTGGTTCTGGCAGCCAACTCGGTAAGACTCTTTGTAAAAAAGGTTTTATAACTTCCATACAAATCACGGAAACGATTGAACGAAGCGGTACACATATTACAGAAATACTGGGAGCATAGCCATTTCAGGCCGATGCAGGAAGACATCATCCGGGCAGTGACCGAAAAAAAAGATGTATTGGCCCTGTTGCCCACAGGTGGGGGTAAATCAATTTGTTTCCAGGTGCCGGCCATGTTAACGGAAGGCATCTGCCTGGTGATCAGTCCGCTGATAGCATTGATGAAAGACCAGGTGGAAAATCTTTCCAAAAGAGGCATCCCGGCCCTGGCCATTTATTCGGGCATGCATTTTTCAGATGTAAAGAAAACGCTGCAGAATGCGGCTTTTGGAAATTATAAATTCCTGTACCTGTCGCCCGAAAGACTCGAAACAGACCTGTTCCTCGAATTCCTTCCTGCCATCAAACCTTCGATGATCGCTGTTGATGAAGCACATTGTATTTCTCAATGGGGTTATGATTTCAGGCCTTCGTATCTACGCATCGCCAGCCTGCGTGAACAGCTACCAGGCGTTCCCGTTATAGCCCTCACGGCTTCGGCTACCCTGGCGGTGCAGGATGACATTTGTGAAAAGCTTCTCTTTAACAAAAACCAGGTTCGCTTTCAACAATCTTTTGAAAGAGCAAACCTGTCGTATAGTGTTTTTGAACCCGAATCGAAACAAACCAAATTGCTGGAGATCTTAAAAAATGTTCCCGGTTCATCTGTGGTGTATTGTAAAAGCCGCAAACAAACCCAGCATGTCTGCGACCTGTTGAAACTGAACAGCATTAAGGCAAGTTATTATCATGCTGGTCTCGACAACGAACAACGCACGCATCGCCAGCAACAATGGATCAATAACCAGGTACGGGTAGTGGTTGCAACGAATGCCTTTGGAATGGGCATTGATAAGGCCGATGTTCGCTCAGTGATTCATTACGATATGCCCGATTGCCTGGAAAATTATTACCAGGAAGCGGGACGGGCGGGACGGGATGGTAAAAGAGCCTATGCGGTGTTGCTGAAAAACGTATCTGAATCTGTTAACCTGGAGCAGATGGCCAATATGCGCTTCCCTGATGAGCAACAGATCAAAAAAGTATATGCGGCCCTGCTAAACTACCTGCAGGTGCCTGCCGGTATTGGGGAGGGACAAAGCTTTTCGTTCGACATAGCCCAATTCGCAGAAACCTTTAAACTGAATATCCTGGATGCCAACTATGGCATACAAGCGCTGGCACAAGGAGGTTTACTGGCTTATTCAGAATATTTCTTCAGGCCGGCTACCCTCGTATTTGCCTGCTCTAAAAATGACCTGGCAGAATTTGAGCAAATGCACCCTGACCTGGAGCCACTCGTCAAAGGATTGCTGCGGAATTATGAAGGCATCTTCGATTACCCGGCAACCATTTATGAATCGTTGCTGGCCAAATTTATGGGCAAACCCCTGGTCGAAGTAAAATCACAGCTGGCTTTACTGCAACAATACCAGGTGGTCCATTACCTGCCACAGGCCGATCAACCTCAACTCATATTGCTTAAAAACAGGATGTATTCCGATGATTTTGTAATGGATATCAAGGAACACCTGGCGAGGAAAGAAAATTACCTGAAAAGACTGACTGCCATGACGGCCTATGCAGGCAATACCAGCGACTGCCGGAGTGTACTGATCGGTGACTATTTCAATGATCAGCAAATAAAACCTTGTGGTATCTGCGATAACTGTATCAAAAAAAGGGATTTACCCTTATCTGCCACCCAGTTTAAGGAAATGGCCCAACAGATATTAATTAACCTGGAGAAAGTACCGGTAAAGCTGGAAAAGCTTGAAAAGGAGTTTAAGCAAGTCAGCAAACAGCAATTAAAATCGATCCTTGAATACCTGCTCGCAGAACAGTTGATCCAGCATGATCCTGAAGGAATTATACAGGTTAAAAAACAGGTTAAAGGTTGATAAGCTGTGGATAATCGGGACTTTGAGGCATAAAAAAAGGGACCAAGATAGAAATCTAGTCCCGCTTTAAAATCCAATATCCTATGAAAAACCGAAACAAAGATAATGTGGAAATTACCATTCTCCAAGTCTTTTACTAATTATTTTAAAAAAATATTTTGATTATGTAAAAGTTACACTATCAAGTATCTGCCTGATTGCGAATAATTTACCGGTTAACAGGCCCGTTTTTTTTGTAGCGTTTTTCATTGAAAAGAAAACTGGCTCCCTGGTACCAGGCGATGGCCTCATTGGCCAGATTTTCGGAGTTGGGGATCTTTACCGATTGACCCGTGGCAAAATCGGTTTTGTACATGGCCATCTTTCTTTGTGGGGATAAGATCACCAGGGTATCGTGCTTCACGTAGCCCATATCCTGGTAGGTACTGATGAAAATGCGTTCCTTTCCCGGTTGCAGCCTGAACATGTCGTAACCCATGAATGTACTCGTGTAATCAAGGTTCATTAACCCCAATACCGAAGGGGCCAGGTCGATCTGGCTGGTGAATCGTTCTTCAATGGCCGGCTTGATGAGGGCGGGTGCATACAGGAGGCAGGGAATATGGTAACGGGTCACTGGCAGGTCGGTTTTCCCGGCACTGCTTGAACAATGGTCGGATACGATCACAAATAAGGTATTATTGAACCATGGCTTCTTTTGAGCGTCTTTGAGAAAGGCATTGATCGCATAATCCGTGTACTTCACGGCACCCATCCATGATTGAGATGCAGAAGGGATGTCGATCCTTCCATCGGGATAAGTATAGGGACGATGATTGCTCACCGTCATGATATGATTGAAAAAGGGTTTCCCGGCACCGAAACTTTTATCACATTCGTCTAGTGCAATGCTGAACGCATCTTCATCTGCCACACCCCAAACCGTTTCATGGTGAATGCGATCTTCTGGTATATCCCGTTTATCGATCACCTGGTAACTGTTATGGCTGAAGAAATAACCCATATTGTCGAAGAAGCTATTGCCTCCATAAATATATTTTACATCATAGTTCTTTTCTTTCAGTACCGACCCCATGGTAAACATATCTTCATTGCCCGGCCTGCGCACGATAGATTGACCCGGCGTGGGCGCAATGGCCAGTGACAATGCTTCCAGTCCCCTGACGGTACGGGTACCCGAAGCATAGAAATTTTTGAAGAATAATCCATGTGGTATTAGTGAATCGAGAAAGGGGGTGATGTTGTCTTTGCCGCCGAAAATTTTCAGGTAATCACCACTTAGGCTTTCAACACTGATCAACACAATATTCCATTTTTTTTCCGGGCTGTCGCAATTGATCGTTCGCGTTATGCCAAGCGGATCGGAATTGAATAAAGTGCCGGGTTCCTGCAGCATATTTCGCAATACGGCCATATTTTCTTTATCGTCGTGTACGATATAAAACTTCTTGTAGTCGATTTCGTTATGCCAGAATGCTGAGCCAAATTCATAAATACCATTTCCACCAAGCTCATTCACATAATTATTGTTGCTGGTATTCTTCAGCCTGTTATTCACAAGAAAATATGCTCCGGCAGTAACGGCAAGGTATACCAGCAGAAATAAAGAACGCTTTGCAAAACGCATGCTGACCAGTTGTGAAGCGGTTATGCGTTTACGCAGCCATATTAATAAAAGGATTGTAAACAGGATGAACCCTGAACCGATCAGGGGAATATTATACGATTCCCAGATATTGCCGATCACTTCATTTGTATAAATGAGGTAATCCACCGCAATGAAATTAAAACGCACATTGAATTCTTCCCAGAAAGCGATCTCTGATCCCACATTGATCACCAGGATGAGGCAAATGAGAAAGAATAGAATATATAACGGGATGCGGTTCCATTTTTTCTGGTACCAGCTGTCTTTCATCAGCCAGCAATAAAGTGCAACAGGAATGCCGAAGAAACTCGCCACCACCAGGTCGTAAAAAAATCCGATACTGAAAATGCCGATCGTGTTCAGCAGGTTCAGCTCCAGGTTTGGCCATGAACGATAAAACAAGAACAGCCTCGTGATAAAACTTAGCAGGGTTACCACAAAAGCCACCACGGCCAGGGGGCCAAAGCGGTGCCGGAAAATTGAACGTGATAGTGACATGCGGCAAAATTACAGGAACAATTGCAGCAAAAACTTAAAACCAGCTGCTCGATTTTTTCTTCGTAGTGCGGCCCCCAAGTCCCAATGCGCCAAGTAACGATCTTACAATACCATTGCCTGCCGTTCGCATCATGCTTTTTACAACCGTATTATTGGTCACTTTTTCAAAAGTGGAAGGTTCGGGTTTTGAGCTTTTCGACGAAGCCTTCGTTTCTGCTTCTGCGTTACTTTTTTCAGCAGCTTCCTGCAACTTGGCCGTGAGGATTTCGTAGGCACTATGACTATCTACCTGTGCACTGTATTTAGCTACCAGCTTCGACTTGCCATTTATTGCGGATACTTCTGCATCGGTAAGTACATCCATCCTGCTCCTGGGTGAACATAGCATTACGTGCGCCAAAGGAGTTGGAATGCCTTTTTCATTGAGAAGGGTAACCAGCGCTTCGCCGATACCAAGTTGGGTGATGAGGTCCTCGGTTTTATAAAAATCTGTTTCAGGATAATTTTCTGCTGTTTGTTTGATCACTTTACGATCGGCAGCAGTGAAAGCACGCAGGGCATGCTGTACTTTTAATCCAAGCTGGGCCAGCACCGGCGCAGGAATATCCATCGGGTTTTGCGTACAGAAGAAAATGCCGATGCCTTTTGAACGGATGAGTTTGATAATGGTTTCGATCTGTTGCTGCAATTCCGAACTGGCTTCCTGGAATATGAGATGAGCTTCATCAATGAACATGATGAGTTTGGGTTTATCCAGGTCTCCTTCTTCGGGGCAGCTTGCATACAATTCGGCCAGCATTTGCAACATAAAAGTTGAAAACAGTTTGGGCTTGTCTTGTATATCAGCCACCCGCAGAATATTGATCATCCCTTTTCCATCAGCACTCATGCGCATAAGGTCATCTACTTCAAAACTTCTTTCACCGAAAAAAATATCGGCACCTTGTTGCTGCAGTTCGATCACTTTACGCAGGATGGTTCCTGTTGAGGTAGTAGAAATCTTCCCATATAATTTTTCGATCTCGGCCTTGCCTTCATCCCCGATGAACTGGAGTAGTTTGATGAAATCCTTCAGGTCGAGCAGCGGCATCTGGTTATCGTCGCAGTATTTAAAGATCAGCGCCACTACCCCGCCCTGTGTATCATTTAACCCAAGTATCTTGCTCAGCAACACGGGGCCAAATTCACTAACGGTGGCCCGTAAATGAACACCATCTTTACCGGTTAAGGTCAGGAGTTCAGAAGGATAGGCAGCAGGCGCATAGGTAAGATTGAGTTTCTGGTAGCGATCTGTCACTTTATCATTAATAGCACCAGCGGCGGCAATGCCACTCAGGTCACCCTTGATATCGAGCAGCAAAACCGGTATACTGTTATCGCTCAGGCACTCACTGATCATCTGCAGTGTTTTCGTTTTACCGGTACCGGTAGCGCCGGCAATAAGTCCATGCCTGTTCATGGTTTTCAACGGCAGGAATATAGGCGCTTCAGCGATCACTTCGCCATTGAGCATGGCGGCACCGATCTGCACCGATTCTCCTTTAAAACTGTACCCGCTTTTGATCGCGTCAATAAAAACCTGTTTGTCTGCCATAGAAATAAAATTATGCCGAAAGTTACAACCTGAATATGATATAATTCGCAGCGCAATTAAAATGATTGTAATTTTACAACCATGAAAAAAGCGGCCTGGGCCACCTGCTTGCTGAGTATATTCTTTTTTTGCGGCGCATTCTTCCGCAATGCTTCCCCGGTTGATATTAAAAACAAAAAAGCGCTGGGCGAAAAATTATTCAATGAAAAGATATTGTCGAAAGACAGTACCGTTAGTTGCGCCAGTTGTCATAAGCCAGATCATGCTTTTGCCGATACTATGGCTTTCAGCATGGGTATTGCTGGTAAGCTTACCAAACGCAATACGCCTTCGGTATTGAACATGAAGAACAGGCCATATTATTTTTGGGATGGCCGGGCCGGCTCTCTTGAAGAACAGGCATTGATGCCCATTCAAAACCCCGATGAAATGGGATTGCCGATAACAGAAGCAGTAGAACGCCTCAACAAGTCGCTCGTTTATAAAAATCTTTTCCGGAAAATTTTCAAACAGGATCCCAATGCATCCAACCTGGCCGATGCCTTATCAACCTACGAACAAACACTGGAAACAGTTGACAGCAAATTCGACGACTGGAGCAATAATATCAAAAAACTTTCGCCCCAGGAAGAACGAGGTCGCCAGGTTTTTTTAAGTGATAAAGCCAAATGTTTTGATTGTCATTTTATGGAAGACTTCACCGATGATGACTATAAAAACATCGGCATCTTCAATGGCAAAGAGTTTAACGACAGTGGCCGCTACCTCATCAGCCGTAACCTGGCAGACCTTGGAAAATTTAAAACGCCAGGCTTGCGAAATATCGCCGTCACCGCACCATACATGCACAACGGCATGTTCAATACACTGGAAGAAGTGATCGAATATTACAACGATCCTACCAAATTCATCAAAGATCCGATCCAGGTAGATGATGCATTAAAAAAACCACTCGGACTAACGCTTAAAGAGAAGAAAGACCTGGTTGCATTTTTAAAAACGTTGACGGATAGGAGGTATGGGGGGAGGTAGATGATGGATGCAGGATACTGGATACTGGATACTGGATACAAGATACGGGATTCGGGATGATGTTAGATGCTGGATTGTTCTTAAAAGCTTATAACATAAACCTTGCGCTCTTTGCCTTCTTCGTGGCTTTGCGTGAAACCGTGAAATTTACCTTTAACAAAAAATTAGGCACTATATTAGCTGTCTCAAAAATGAATTAATTTTATTTGTAATTAAACTATTTACAATGGAAGCAGCAAAACCGAAAGTTCTATTGTGCGAAGATGATACGAACCTTGGCATGGTACTAAAGAATTACCTTGAACTGAATGACTACGATGTAACCCTGGAGAGAGACGGCCGTTTAGGACTGGCGGCTTTTCAGCGGGAAAAATTCGATATATGTTTGTTGGATGTGATGATGCCCAACATGGACGGATTTACCGTGGCAGAAGAAATCCGGGATATAAACCCCGATGTGCCCCTGTTTTTCCTCAGCGCCAAAACCATGAAGGATGATATCATCCAGGGATATAAACTCGGCGCCGATGACTATATCACCAAACCTTTCGACAGTGAAGTGCTCCTTCATAAGATCAAAGCGATCCTGAAACGCAATGAAGAAATTCACCGCGAAGAAGTGAACGCCGAATTCGACCTGGGCAGCTATCATTTCAACCCACGCCTGCGTGAACTTACCGTTAACGGTAAGGTACAAACGCTTTCGCCGAAGGAAAATGAATTGCTGAAAATGCTCAGCGAGTATAAAAACGACCTACTCCCACGTGAAGCCGCCCTCAAAAAAATATGGGGCAGCGATACTTATTTCAACGGTCGCAGCATGGATGTGTACATTGCCAAATTACGCAAGTATCTTAAAGAAGACTCAAAACTGGAGATCGTGAATATCCACGGAAACGGGTTCAGGCTCGTAGTCTCTGAATAAGATCAACATATTTACAAAATAAAAGCAGCCTTTAAAGCTGCTTTTATTTTTTTAGAAAAACCCGGGTTGTAGTCCACTCGCTGGTGGTACCTTCCCCAGGTGCTTATATGCTTTGGCCGTTACCTCCCGGCCCCTTGATGTACGCATGATGAATCCTTCCTGTATCAGGAACGGCTCGTATACTTCCTCTAAGGTTCCCGTTTCTTCACCCACTGCAGTGGCAATGGTGGTAATGCCTACGGGGCCTCCTTTGAATTTTTCGATGATGGTAGACAAGATGCGGTTATCCATTTCATCGAGCCCGTGCTGATCTACATTCAATGCCTTTAATGCATGCTCGGTGATGTTCATGTCTATCACGCCATTGCCGATCACCTGTGCAAAGTCCCTCACACGGCGTAGTAAGCCATTGGCAATACGCGGCGTGCCCCGGCTCCTGCGGGAGATCTCTGCTGCTGCATCGCTGGTAATGCGGGTATTCAATATCCTGGCACTACGAAGCAAAATATTCTTCAACGTTTCGGCATCATAATATTCCAATCTCGATTTAATTCCGAACCTGGACAATAAAGGTGCTGTTAACAAACCACTACGGGTAGTAGCTCCTATAAGTGTAAACGGGTTGAGGGTAAGTTGTACGCTGCGGGCATTGGGACCGCTGTCGATCATAATATCGATGCGGTAATCTTCCATGGCCGCATACAAATATTCTTCCACCACATTGCTGAGCCGGTGTATCTCATCTATAAACAATACATCATTTGGTTCCAGGTTGGTAAGTAAACCGGCCAGGTCACCGGGTTTCTCGATCACAGGCCCCGAAGTTTCTTTGATATTTACGCCCATTTCATTGGCAACGATCCTGGAGAGCGTTGTTTTACCCAATCCCGGGGGGCCATGAAACAGTATATGATCGAGCGCTTCGCCCCTGAGTTTAGACGCTTTTATGAAGATGCTGATGTTTTCGATGATCTGCGATTGGCCGCTGAAATCATCGATCAAAGCCGGCCGGATATTATTCTCAAATTCCTTATCGGCCGGCTGCAGAAAATCTTTATTTGTATTTAAATTGGGATTGCCCATGTTGCACATTTACTATTTTGTAAAACTAATCATTAATAACGGGTTGATAAAGTGCCCCGGAAATTATGCCAAAACCAACCAGGGGATCCAATTTCAAAATGTACTGGAATAAGCGGGTAAGGCGCAACAGTAGTAACAAGAGCCATCGAACCCGGGTTTTCAGCCGAATGAATGGAAACATGCCTTTACATTATTAAAAAAATAATCTATGTTTGGCCTTCTACAACAGCATTTCGCCATTAATCAAATCAATGTCTGTTTATGGCAGGCCAGCGCATAGCTTTGCAACATATGTTTAAGAACATTTCCAGATATTGGTGGTGCCAGATCATCGGGTGGGCGGTAAATATAGCGATCAGCGTATTTTTTGTGTCTACTTTCGGCAAACCTTCCAAATCCTATTTCATCAGCCTGATCCTGACCTGTGTACTAGGACTGTTCATCACGCATATCATGCGCTTTTGCATTTTCTACCTCAAGGTGCTTGAGAAACCCATTAAAAAACAGATCATTGATTTCATACTGCTCACGCTTGTATTTTCGATATTCTTTGGTTTTATTTCTGAATGGGTAGATTATTTCATTGGATATAACCCGGAGAGACTGCAGAAATTCTCCCGTTCGGAGCGGATTTTCCTCAGCAGCTTCAATGCACTTTGGTTGGTGCTGATCTGGAACCTGATCTATTATATCTATCATTATATTGAAAGCAACCGAAGGCAACAGCTCGATACTCTTCGGCTGGAAGCGATGGTAAAATCGCTTGAGCTGAAAACCATCAAATCGCATATCAACCCGCATTTTATTTTCAATGCACTCAATAGCATACGGGCACTGGTAGACGAAAATCCGCAGCGTGCCCGAACTGCTATTACCGAACTAAGCAATATCCTCCGCAGCAGCATGCAGGCTGAGAAAATGGAAACTGTTCCGTTGAAGCAGGAATTGGATATTGTAAAAGACTACCTGGCGCTGGAACACATGCGTTTTGAAGAAAGATTGAAAATTGAAATGAACATAGATGGCGATACCCTCACCCAGCCCATTCCACCCATGATGTTGCAAACACTGGTAGAAAACGCCATCAAACATGGCATCAGTAAACAGATCAATGGCGGGCTCATCCGCATCAGCTCGGCTTTTATTGATAATCACCACGAATTGATTGTACTAAATTCGGGCAAACTCAATGGATATAAGCCAGAGGATTCGGAAGAAGGATTTGGGATCAAAAGCACGCAGGACAGGCTCAACCTGTTATACCAGGGGAAGGCCAATTTCCAGATACATGATGTAGAAGGCGGGATGGTAGAATCGAAGATCATCATGCCTGTAAGTAATATTTTATAGATTTACCAAATACGCATAAAACTATACCGATGCAGAGAGCACTAATAATTGACGACGAAAGGCTTGCCCGCAACGAACTAAAAAAATTATTACAGGAGTTTCCAGAAGTGGAAGTGATCGGCGAAGCAGCCAATGCAACCGAAGGCATAGATAAGATCGAAAGCCTGTCGCCTGATCTTATTTTCCTCGACATACAAATGCCGGGAAAAACAGGATTTGACATGCTTACCGAACTGGAAAGAACGCCGCACGTGATCTTCACAACGGCTTATGATGAATTTGCGTTGAAAGCCTTTGAAGTGAATGCACTTGATTACCTGATGAAACCGGTTGAACCCAAGCGTCTCGCCGATGCCCTGCATAAACTGCAGCAGGCCGAAGAGAAAGAGATTGCCGCTTCCATTGCCGGTGTTAACAGGGGCACCCTCACCGAAAGCGACCAGGTATTTGTAAAAGACGGGGAGCGCTGCTGGTTTGTGAAACTTTCTGAAGTGCGTTTATTCGAAAGCGTTGGTAACTATGCCAAAGTGTATTTTGCAACCAACAAACCGCTTATTTTGAAATCGCTCAATGCCCTGGAAGAAAGGCTGGATGAAAAAACATTTTTCCGGGCTAATAGAAAGCATATTGTAAACTTACGCATGATCGATAAAGTAGAACCCTATTTCAATGGCGGATTATTACTCGATTTGAAAGGTGGCGAAAAGATTGAAGTAAGCAGGAGGCAGGCGGTGAAGTTTAAGGAGATGATGAGTTTGTAGGGTGATGGATACTAGATACTGGATGCTGGATTGTTCTAATGAACTTCTTATAAAACTTTGCGCTCTTTG
>ERZ795056.1593-NODE-1593-length-26511-cov-17.282998_pt1 | contig 26511 bp, 22 predicted proteins | sample MGYA00375140_ERZ795056 | MGnify/ENA primary metagenome ERZ795056 (study PRJEB30185, sample SAMN05720227) | activated sludge metagenome | isolation source: Anaerobic digester | place: USA | collected 2015-03-09 ... | reverse complement strand
ACAAAGCCCCAGCGGATCAGCCGCCGGGGCTGGGGATAGCCTCGCACCACCTCGTAGTCGATGTCGAGGGGATTCTGCAGCGCGAAAAAGAGGGTCGCATCCCTGATGACCACGCTGAGATCGAGCCAGGGCACCGCCGCGGCTGCGAGGGGTTCGCTCTCCTTTGAGGCATCAACGTACCAGGGCAGGGGGCCCTCGCGTTCACCCCAGAAGAAAGAACCCAGGCGCAGGCGCACATCGAGGTCCTTGTGAAAAAAGATATGGCGCACCCCCAGCCAGCCGGCGGCGCAGGTCGCGGACTGGTTCAGGGGGGCCTGCTCCTCGAAGAGCATCTGTTTGGCCTTGCCCGCCAGGGTGAACCAGGAGGAGAGGCGCCATTCACCGGCGAGGTCGATGCTGAAGCGCAGCTGGCCGGGCTGGTTCCGGTAAAGCGCAGCTGTCTGCGGGGCCTCCTGGACGAGCATCAGCTCCTCCCGGGTGCGGCTGGCGCTGAGAAAGAGGAGGAGCTTCCAGGCGGGGGCGTGGCCGCTGAGGCCGAGGCCGAGATGGTCGCCCGATTCGGCCTGCAGCTCAGGATCGCCCAGGGCGAAGGGGCCGGTCTCGTAGCGTTCCGCGAGCGAGGCCTCTCTCCGGCTGCGCTCGTACCAGAGCAGGGATTGCCAGCGGGCCGGCGATGAGGCGGTGGAGCTGAGGGCAGAATCCAGAGGTGGGCCGGCATCGCCGGTCGCTGTCGAGTCCGGCCGCGCAGAAGTCTGTGGAGAAGGCCCCAGATCATAACGCAGCTGCAGCTGGGGGAGCAGGGCAATGCCCATCCCCTCTTCTTTTTCGAGGCGCAGCTGGGTGAAAGCCATCAGGCGGGGCGCGGGATGGAGAATGAGGCTTCCCCAACCGCTGCAGAGGCTGCGGCCGTGATCTCCCCAGGCAGGGCTCTTGAGTCCGGTGCTGCGGAAGGTCCCGCCGGTCGTCCCCGACAGGGAGCCCCGCCGCCAGAGCCAGGTGCTGGTCAGGTCGAAGCGAAGCACATCGGTGGTCTCATCCCAGAGGCTGTGGCGGTAGCCGTAGCGCTCCCGGTGCTGGTCGGTGAGCTGGACCAGGGTGCGCCACGAACCGGCGTAATCGATCTCGAGACCGTGGTCGTAGCGGCTCAGCTTTTGATGCGGCTGGCGCAGGCCGGGGGCCGCCGGGGGCGCCTCGGGCAGGGGGAGGTTCAGGTCAGAGATATTGTAGAGCAGACGGTAGCGGGCGCGCCAGTGGCTGCCGAAGGTGCGGGTGAGGGCCAGGTTGATCTTTTGCGCGTGGTATTTCTCCAGCTGCGCGGTGGCGCCGGCATAGTTTTTCAGCACCCCGCCACCATTGATCCACAACCGCTGGCTGTAGCGCAGCCCGGCACGGACGTCGATGTCGTCATAGCCGTTGCCGCCGCTGCGGTAGGCGACCTGGGTGCGCAGGGTATCAGCGGCGAGGTCCCGCCCGGTGACCTCGAGGGTCTGGCTTGCGGGCCATGCCGGAAAAGGCCGGGTGAGGGGATCGGCGAAAAGGACCTGGCTGGCCATGCTCTCTACGGGGATGAGGTTGAGGTCGGAGAGGCCGGTGAGAGGATCGTCAAGGCGAAAGCCGTCATAGATCACATTGAGCCGGTTGGGCGGGGCTGCGAAGAGAGCGCCCAAAGCAGGAAGGCCGACGCTGCCGCGGTCCTGGTAACAGGCGCCGGGCAGAAGGGCGAAGAGATCCCCCGCCGAGCCGTAGCCGGAACCAAGCCGGAGGGTGGAATCGGCAGAAAAGGGGGCCGACATAGTCTGCCCCTGCGCACCGGCGGCGGTCATCAGGAGAACAAGCCAGGCGGAGATTCTGCGCATGCGCGCTCCATCAGCGAGTGATTATAAACCGCAGCCGCTCGAGCAGGAGCGGAAGCAGCAGGGCGAAGATCAGGGTGTTGCTGATCATGTGCAGCCCGTAAAAAGCCATGCCATAGACAAAAGAGGCCCAAACCTTGGCGGCGTCCCCGCCGGCCATGATGATGGCAAAGCTCAGGGTGGTCAGCACGTCATAGATCAGGGTGAGCAAAAGCCCGGCGCCGCCGAAGAGCGCCGTCCGAATCCAGACCGGACGCTCCAGCCAGCGCGCGCGCTGCACCAGTCCGCCGGCAAGGCCGGTGAGGGCCATGCTGATGATCTGGGTGAGCAGCAGCGGGGGGGCCGCGGCCCCGTAGGGATTGAAAAGGGAAAAGAGCAGAGCTGCGGCGGCGCCGATGAGGGCGCCGCGGCCGGGTCCGGTCAAAAAGCCCGAGACAAAAACCGCGGCGGTGAACATCTCCACGTTCGGAATGGCGATAAAGAGATAGCCGACCGTCACGCTCAGTGCAACCAGCAGGGCGGCGAGCAGCCAGTAATAATAGCCGGCGCGGTGCTGCAAGGGAACTCCATGGTTAATCGACATGCAATTTAGAGAAGCGCGGGGGGAATGTCAAGGAGTTTTTGGCCCGCACGGGAAGTCCCGGCGGACCCGCCGCCCTCTCCCCTGCTGGAGGATGTTCGGGCGCAGGAATGCAAGGCTCGATTTTTTTCTTGCTTTCCAGATCCGGATTCAGTATAATAAGGTGTACATTATTACACTTTTTCAGGATGGCCATGCATTTCGAGACCGTCAATGAATCGGTCGAGGTGATCAGCTACTTCGACGGCCGGAAGATGCGGCCGATACGCTTCCGCTGGCGCAGCCGGCCCTATCATATCACCCGCATCAACGCCATCTGGAGTGAGCTGCAGGGGCGCGACTGCCTCTACCATTTCCACGTCACCACCCGGGAGTCGGGCTCCTTCGAGCTCATTTATCAGAACAGCGGCCTCACCTGGCGCCTCGGCCGGGTGGGTGTGGAGGAGTAAAAACGGAACGGCCCCGCCGCCGGAAGCGGGCGGCAGGGCCGGGGATTTATGCAAGGGAAATCGGTCTACAGGTCCTCGATCTTTTTAAAGCGCGGCACGAGGAAGTGCATCACCCCCCAGGCCAGCAGGTAGGCCAGGGCGCAGAAAGCAAAAACCATGGTATAGGCGAAGGTCATCTTGTCCTGCACGATCGGGACCTGCAGTGCCCGCAGGGACTCGAAAGCGGCGGGGTCGATGGCCTGAAGCTGGGCCATCACCTCGTGGGGCAGGCTGCCCAGCTCCACCCGGTCAAGATTGATGATGTCGCCATGCTTGTTGACCAGGGAGAGGGACTTGATCTTGTCGAGAAAGCCGCCGAGGTTGGCCGCCTGGGCCTCCACAAAGGATTTGGCGATGCCGGCGCTGCGGTAGCCGTCGAAGAGCCAGCCGGCGATTTTGTTGATGACGATGCCGCCGATGCCCCCGGCCATGCCGCCGATGCCGGTGACGCTGGCGACCGCTTTCTTGGGAAACATGTCCGAGACCGTAGTGAAGATGTTGGCCGACCAGGCCTGATGGGCGGCGGTGCCGATGCCGATGATCAGGACCGGCAGCCAGTAGCTGATGCCGCCCAGGGGCTGGGCCAGGAGCACCAACAGGGGGACAAGTGCAATGAGGAGCATGGCCTTCATGCGCGCGGAGTAGACCTCCTGCCCCTTGTTGATAAAATACATCGGCAGGGCGCCGCCGGCGATGCTGCCGATGGTCGACATCGAATAGAGCACGGCAAGGGGAAAGGCGACCGTAGTGCCGGTCATGCCGTACTGCGCCTTGAGATAGGCGGGCAGCCAGAAGAGGAAGAACCACCAGACCCCGTCGGTCATGAACTTGCCGAAGCTGAAGGCCCAGGTCTGTCTGTATTTGAGCAGCTGGAACCAGGAGATCTTTTCCTTGACGGCACTGCTGCTCTGCAGCGGGGCGGAATCATCGGCATCGCTGTGGATGAAGGCCAGCTCGGCCGGCTTGACCCGCTTGCTCAGGCGCGGGGTCTCATAGAGCCAGAACCAGAAGATCAGCCAGATCAGGCCGATGGCGCCGACGACCAGGAAGGCGGCCTGCCAGCCCAGCTTGTTGGCGAGCCAGGGGACGGTCAGAGGCGCCAGGATAGCCCCGACGTTGGCCCCTGAGTTGAAGAGGCCGGTGGCCAGGGCGCGCTCCTTCTTCGGGAACCACTCCGCGATGGTCTTGATGGCGGCGGGAAAGTTGCCCGATTCGCCGAAGCCGAGAACCCCGCGCGCGAACATGAATCCGCCGGTTCCCCGGGCGAGGGCATGGATCATGGCGCCGAGCGACCAGACCAGCAGGGAGAGGGCATAGCCGAGTTTGGTGCCAAGCCAGTCGATCAAGCGACCGGCGAAGAGCATCGATATGGCGTAGACGAACTGAAAGACCGCGACGATGTTGGCATAGTCGGAGTCGCTCCAGTTGAACTCCACCTCGAGCCGGTCCTTGAGGAGGCTGAGCACCTGGCGGTCAAGATAGTTGACGGTGGTGGCGAAAAAGACCAGAGCGCATATGGTCCATCTGTACTTGCCGATCTTTTCACTCAGGGTCATTTCGATTCCTTTCTGGTTAGGGCGGCGGGATCAGGCGATCACCAGGGTCATGATCGAATGGGGCAGGCTCTCCACGGAGGCGGCCTTGCCCTTCAGCCAGAGTTTGCAGGCGAATCCCTCATCCGACAGGTTGAGGACGACCACGGCTATCCGGCCGTCGGGATTGACAAAGGCGGTGGTCATCAGCTTGTCACGGTTGGAGGAGGCGATGATCCGCCTGGCCCCGGGCCGAATGAACTTGCTGAAGTGGCCGAGATAGTAAAAAGAGTTCATGTAATAGAGATCGCCTTCAGCGGTCTTGTGCACCGGGGCGAAACAGTAATTGCCGACATGGTTGGGGCCGCCGGTCTCATCGAGGAGCACATTCCAGTCGGTCCAGCCCACCGCACCGTTGTTGAAATCATTGACCAGGGATTTGCCGTAATTCTCCCCCCAGTGCCATTGCCCGAGGTTTTCCGTCTTGTAGGGAAAGTTGCAGCCCTCGGTGAAGATGAGATTGGCCGCCGGAAAGGCCTCCTGCACCCGTTTGACGTTTTCGAAGGCGTCGTTCATGTACCAGTGGAATCCCACTCCCCAGACGTAGCGGGCCGCTTCGGGATCGTTGAGCACTGTACTGGCGCGCTGGTAGAGGAGATCACGGTTGTGGTCCCAGATGATCAGTTTTTTGCCGCCCATGCCCGCCCTGGCCAGGGCCGGTCCGAGGTGATTCTTGACAAAGTCGCGCTCCTCCTCATCGGTGTAGATGCAGGACTCCCAGGTCTGGGTGGCCATGGGCTCGTTCTGCACCGAGAGACCCCACATCGGCAAGCCCTCCTGCTCGTAGGACTGGACGAACTTTATATAGCAGCCGGCCCAGGCCTCAAAACACTCGGGTTTGAGTTTGCCGCCGCGCAGCATGTTGTTGTTGGTTTTCATCCAGGCCGGCGGGCTCCAGGGGCTGGCGTAGAGGGTGAGGGCACCCCCGGCCGCGGCCGTGGCCTTTTTGATGAAGGGAAGCTTGAACTGTCGGTCATGGTCGATGTTGAAACTTTTCAGCTCGAGGTCCCCGGGCTGAACATAGTCGTAGCTGCCGCTGGAAAAATCACAGCTCTGGATGTTGGTGCGCGCCAGGGAGTAACCGATTCCCTTGTGCGGATCGAAGTAGGCCGTGAGCAGCTCCTGCTGCTTCTCCGCGGAGAGGCTGAAAAAAGTCTCGGCCGAGGCGTCGGTCAGGGCCCCGCCGATGCCGACCAGGGTCTGGAAGGTATGGGCTGGATCGATAAAGATGCAGGGCTGGGTCTCCAGGGGCTGGCCGAAGGCTTCGAAGACGGCCGTGCCGAGGTCGGCGAGCCGGTTGCCGTTCGCCTGCGCGGTCTGATAGATCCTCACCGCGGCGGGGTCCGCACCCCCGGCGGGGGCAGCTTTAACCTGCTCGTTCTTCCTGGTGACGCAGGCCGCGGACAGCATGAGGGTCACGGCCAGGGCGATCATCATCTTGTTCACATCTCCTCCTTTATAAATAGCCCATCCATTCCGGTGCCGCAGGCGGGACAGGAACCCGCCTGCAGGTTATTGGCGACGATTTGAAAACCGTAGCGTCCGATCAGCAGCGCGCCGCAGCGGTGGCAGTAGCTGTTCTCGCCGATCTCGCCGGGTACATTGCCGGTATAGACATAGCGCAGCCCCGCCGTGAGTCCGATCTGGCGGGCGCGCTGCAATACGGCAAGGGGGGTCGGGGAGACCTCGGTGAAACGATACTGTGGATAAAAACGGCTGATGTGCCAGGGGGTCTCCGCTCCCAGCTCTTTGCAGATGAAACGGGCGATCTCGCGCAGCTCGTCCTCGCCATCGACCTGGCCCGGGACGATCAGGGTGGTCACCTCGACCCAGATGCCAAGTTCTTTCATCAGCCTGAGGGTATCCAGAACCGGCTGCAGCGTTCCGCCGATGACGCTGCGGTAGAACTCGTCATTCCAGCCCTTGAGGTCGACATTGGCGGCGGTGAGGAACGGGGCGAGCTCGCGCAGGGGCGCCTCGCTGATATAGCCGTTGGTGACCCAGACCGTATCGATGCCCTGCTCCCGGGCGAGCCGGCAGATTTCGAGAGCATATTCATAAAAAACCGTCGGCTCGGTATAGGTGCAGGAAATGGTGCGGCAGTCATCGGCCAGGGCCTGGTCGACGAGCTGACGGGGCGTGACCGGGCGGCCGGGCACCGTGCCGCTGCCACCCTTGATCTGCGAGATCTCGTGGTTCTGGCAGAAGCGGCAGTGAAAATTGCAGCCGGCGGCGGCGACCGAAAGGGAACGGCTGCCGGGATAGAGATGGTAGAGGGGTTTTTTCTCGATCGGATCCACATGCACGGCGACCGCCTTGCCATAATTCAGGCTGGTCAGCTCGCCCCCGTCATTCCTGCGCACGCCGCAAAGGCCGCTCCTGCCGGGTGCGAGGATGCAGGCGTGGGGGCAGAGCAGGCACTGCACCTGGTCTCCCGGCAGCTTGCAGGCATGAAGGGCTGGATGCATGGGCGCTCACCTTCTGGCGCGCATGAGCGTGTGGATTTTCTCAGCCAGCTGCCGGTGTTTGGCAGCGGCCTTTTCCTCGGGAAGCGGCAGAAAGCAGGCGACGACGTAGCGCACCTGGCCGTCATCGACGATGCCGGCGTCATGGCTCCAGCTCCCGTACCATCCGGTCTTGTGGTAAAACATCGCCCCGGGCGGGAGCCCGACGGCCAATTTGGCGTTGTCGAGCTGGCGGCCGAGCAGGCACATCATCTGCATGCTCACCCAGGGATTCACCAGACGGCCGGTGGCGATCCGGCAGAGGAAATCGGCCGCATGGAGGGCGCAGGTCTCGGTGCCGCGAACGGCCTCATAGCCGGGGTCTTCGAACCTGCGCTTGAGAAACTTGCGGGTCACCTCGCTGCCCTGCCAGCCACAGGTGTGCATCAGGGAGTCGATGCTGCGGCGAGTGGCGAGGTCGATGAGGCAGTTGGCCGCCGAATTGTCGCTGCGGGTGATCATCAGATCGAGAAGGTAGTTGACGGTGACGGTATCCCTCGCCTGCAACAGGGGGCGTGGATCGCTGGTCCACTCCTTGGAGCGGTCGACAGCATTGTGGCCGGCGATGATATGGCTCTGTTCCAGGCTGAGCCGGCCCTGGCTGACCTGATGGAGGATTTCCGCAGCCACATACATCTTGTAGACCGAGGCTGGATAGATAAAATTGTCCATCTGCACCCCGCCCAGGCGGGGCTTTTTGCCGGTGAGGTCGATGACGGCGAGGGAGATCTGTTCGAAACCGTCCTCTCCGGTATCGAAGGAGCCCTCCAGAGCCAGCTCGGAGACAATCCCTTCGAGTCCGGCTGCGAGGCCGGCATCCTGCTTTAAATAGGTGGGTATGAGCGGGGTCTGCGCACCGCCCAGGCCTGTCATCAGCAGGCCGAGCAGGAGCACCCGGGGCGTTTTCATAGCCATGCTCGCATCAAGAGGCCCAAACTTACGGAGAGGTGCGGCTGCGCTGCAAGCGCAATCAAGCTGAATTTACTAATCGCTTTCCACAGTCGCAACATCTTTTTGCCCGCCCGCCGGACTGCGCCTCCGGCAACGGACAGCTGTCGGTCTGCGGGATAAAAAAATACTTGTTCGCCAGCGAAAAGTTGGATAAGTTTGTTAATAAAAGCGGCCGCGACACGGCCGGAATTCGACCTCCAACCACGGAAAACCCGATGATCTACCACCCTTATGGCACCACCGGTCTCCAGCTCTCCGCCATCGGCTTCGGCGGCATGCGTTTCCTTGATCAGAAAGATGTCGAGGGCTGTGCAGCCCTGGTTAAAAAGGCCCATGATCTGGGCATCACCTATTTCGATACCGCCATCGGCTACGGCGACTCCGAGGCGATCTTCGGCGCCGCCTTCAGGGAGATGAAAAAGCAGCGCCGGGAGCGGCCCTTCTACGTCTCGACCAAAACCAACAAGGCCACGGCCGGCGAGATCCGCCGCGAACTCGAGACCTCACTGAAGCGCATGGGGCTGGATTATGTCGATTTTTACCACGTCTGGTGCGTGATGGACAAGGATAGCTACCTGAAGCGCAAGCTGAAGGGGGCTCTGCAGGCCTTTGAGCAGCTGCAGAGGGAGGGGCTGATCAGGCACATCTGCGTCTCCAGCCACCAGACCGGGGTGGAGATCGAATGGATGCTCCAGGACTATCCCTTCGCGGGGATTCTGCTCGGCTACTCGGTGATGAATTACGCCTATCGCGACCAGGGCATCAGCGCTGCGGCCAGGCTGGGGCGCGGCGTGGTGATCATGAATCCCCTGGGCGGGGGCATCATCCCACAGCATCCGCAACGCTTTGATTTTGTCCGCACCCGTGAGGAGGAGACGGTAGTCCAGGGCGCCCTGCGTTTTCTGCTCAACGATGCGCGCATCACCACCGCCCTGGTCGGCTTCAGCAGCGAGGCCCAGCTTGAGGAGGCGGTCGCGGCGGCCGAGGGCTTTGCCGGGCTGAACGCGGAGGCGGTCGAGGGGATCCGCAGCCATCTCAGCACCTCCTTCGACGAACTCTGCACCGGCTGCGGCTATTGCGACCACTGCCCGGTCGGGGTGCCGGTCCCCAAGATGATGGACAGCTACAACCAGTTCATGCTCTCCGGAAGGCCCGAGAGCATCGCCGAGCGCCTCGGCTGGCATTGGGGGATCGGACGCAAGAGCCCGGTCTATGATCTCTGTACGGAATGCGGCCAGTGCGAGGAGGCGTGTACGCAGAAACTGCCAATCCGCGCGCGGCTGCGCGAAATCAGGGAGCATGTGCAAAAGGGGAGAAAATAGGCCGTTTCTATCCGCCGATGCGGACCACCAGCCTGAGCAGGGCCTGCACGCGCAGGTAATCGGCGAGATGCAGGCGGAGGCTGCGGCTGCCGCTGCCGGCAATCCGCACCCGATGGCTGAAATAGAGGTTTTTGACAACCCCGCCCCCGTTCTGAAAGAGGCGCAGTTCCTCTGCGGAGAGGGTGAGGGTGCTTTTCTCCAGTGCCGGCGCCGCTGCCCTGCCGGAGGCATCGACCGCGGCCGCCTCGAGGGTGACCGGGCCGACCACAAGATCGGGGCTTGTGAAGAGGCGGCTCGAATCGGTGGCAAAATAAAAGGTCACCTCTCCGGCGGCGGGCAGGCGGTTCTCGAGGGCGAGTTCCAGCTCAGCAGAGCGCAGATGCTCTGTGGCATCCCCGGCGAGCACGAGATGGTCGTCCCTCTCCTCCACCGCATCCCCTTCCGCGCCCGGTGGTGAGATCTCCAGGAGGTGGAGATCACCGTCGAGCCAGCGCTCTTCCCAGCTCAGAATAAAAGGCAGTTCCAGACTGAAACGCGCCGATATCCGGTCCTGGCGACGCACGCCGCCGGCGGCGCCGCTGTCGCCTATCCAGGCGCTCCCCGCCACGGCGATCTGCTCCGGATGCTGGTTGATGAACTCGACGATTCCGCTGTTGTTGACCGTATAGAGCGGCGCCCGGTAGAGCAGGGGACCGCCCGAGGCGGCGGGCACTGAAATATCGACAGCAAAGGGGGTGCCGGCGCGTCCGCCGCTGAAGCCGTACAGAGCGCCCTTCAAACGGACCGGCAGGTTGAGGGTGGAAAAGATCTCGACCAGCAGCCTCGCCTCCCGCAGGGTCACCCCGTCGAGATCGCCCCACTCTCCCGAGATATCGAGGTCGCGCAGGGAGCTGTCGATGCGCACCTCGCGGGTTGCGAGGCGGCCGTTGAAATGGTCGAGGCGAAGATTCTCCATGTCGACCCGCATGGTCAGCCGGGTCGCTTCGCCGACCTCCTTGAAGGAACTGCGCATATCGTCGGTCACTGCACGGACGGCCACCTCGATGGCCTGGTGCGCGCCCGGCGGTGGCAGGGGCAGTCTTGCGGTCAGGCCCGCCAGATCGATTTCCGCGCGGGTGAGGCCGTCGGGCTGAAGCCGAAGAGGAATCTCGAGCGGGGCACCGGCGGCGCTTTTCCTGATCTGGGGAAAGGTGAAAGTGATCTCCGGGCTGGCGAAGGGGGAATGGTTGTCCAGGCTCACCATCATGCGGCCGCTTGCAAAGGCCGCCTCGGCGATGGCATTGCCGCCGTTCTCCCCGAGCTGCACCGTATCCGTGCGTTCGATGGTCATAGCGGGGATGCGCGCCTCGGCGGCAGCGATGACGAAATCAAACAGCTCCACCACCACATCAAAGGGAAACTCGCCGTCGATGGGAACCACCGCCCCCTTGCTGCCGGGCGAATTGCCGCTCAGCAGCCAGCGCCCCTGCCGTGGAATGGCGCATCCGCGCATGTCAACGTTCACCGCCCCGGAATCGAGCGCAGCGATGCGGGGGACCAGGGGGGAGGAGACCACGATCCTGCCGGTGGCGCTGTCCTGCAAGGAAAGGATGAGATTCTCCAGATCGACGGTCAGGCGGTTATAGAGATGAAGGCGGGCCATTCCGCTGACCAGGAGGGCGTAGAGGAGATCCTGGCTGTTGTGGACGGAGCTGGGGATGTAGTTGAAAAAGAAGGGCGAGACCACCCCGGTCGTGCCGGCGGGCACCGCCGCCTGTGGTGTCAGACTGGCCCAGAGGAAGCGGTCGGCCATGACCGGCACATTGGGTATCCGGAAGGCGTCGAGGCCGAAGCTGAGGCTCTCGTGAATGTCGGGCAGGGTGAGATGATCGCCGACCGCGATGGTGTCGAGCGCCTCCTCAAAGTGAAAGGTGAGGATGCTGTCGAGGCCGGCCTTGAGATTTTCCTCTCCATCGATGAGTTCGTCCAGGCTGTAGGTGTGATCAGCCACCGGGATATTGAGGGTGGTATCCCAGCTCGGTGCCTTGGGCGCTTCCAGTGAACAACCGGTCATGCCCGTGCCCAGCGCCAGCAGAGCCGCCCATCCCGCCATCCATGCCTTGATCGATCCGTTCATCCATCCACCTGCATCAACACCCTTTACAGAGTACATACCCGCATCCGGCAGCGGATGCGGAGCGACTTTCCGGAGGCTTCAAATGTTGCCGCCGAGCCGGCGCAGAGACTTGACCAGCGCCTGGGTCCCCTCGCGCCCTTCACCATGGGCCTGGCAGCCGGCGAAGAGCTGGTTGACCAGAGCGAGGGCGGGGGCCGGCAGCTGCATCTCGCGCGCCGCCTCGAGGGCCAACCGCAAATCCTTCTGCTGAAGGTCGATCATGAATCCCGGCGCAAAGTCGCCCGCCGCCATTTTGGGGCCGAGGTTGGCGAGCTGCCATGAACCGGCGGCGCCGCCTTTGACCGCCTCGATCATGATCAGGGGATCGACACCGGCCTTGCGCGCGAACTCCACCGCCTCGCAGACCGCCAGATTGGTGACCGCGCCCAGGATCTGGTTGCAGAGTTTGACGGTCTGACCCATGCCATGGCCGCCGACCCAGGTGGCGCTTTTACCCATCGCCTGAAATACCGGCAAGCAGCGCGTAAAGACCTCCTCCCTGCCGCCCACCATGATCGCGAGGGTGCCGGCCCTGGCGCCGATATCTCCGCCGCTGACCGGGGCATCGAGCATCTCACTCCCTGCCTTTTCGATCTCTGCGGCCAGACGCCGGGTCACCGCCGGCGAGATCGTACTCATGTCGATTACCGTACTGCCAGGACGCAGCCCCGCGAGGATCCCCTCCGCACCGAGGACGACCTCCTCGACATCGGGGGAATCGGTGACAATGGTGATGACAGTATCACTCGCGGCCGCCACTTCGCGCGGGTAACCGGCCGCAGCAGCCCCGGCCTCCACCAGCCGGGCCATGCGGCCGGCGGTGCGATTGTAAACGGTGAGAGGGAATCCCGCCTTGAGCAGATTGAGAGCCATGGGTTCGCCCATGATGCCCAGTCCGATGAATCCGATCTTCATCCTGCACTCCTTTGCCCTATTTGTAACTGCAGGTTCAATAGCTCGTCGTCATGTGGTGCTGCCAAACCTTCCAGTTCCCCTCCTCCCGCACCAGCACAGTGGTGTAGAGGTTCTGCATGGTCGAACCCTTGCCGTTGGTGGTGATGTGGAGATCGCTCCGGTAGCGCGCCACGGCCAGGCCCCCTTCGCGGCGGATCTCCATGCCGCTCAGGCTGGTTTGCAGGCTCTCCCAGCGCGCCAGCATGGGGGTGAAGAAATCGGCGATCTGGCTGGCGTTCAGTTCCTTGCCGTTGAGGGTGTACCAGAACATCCCCTTCGCGCAGTATGCCCGCAGGGCAGTGAGGTCCCGGGTGTCGAAAGCGGCATGATAGGCGCGCACCACCGACTCGATCTCCGGGTCGGGTCCGCTCTTGCTGCAGCCGAGGGCGAGGAGCCCGAGCATCAGCACCAGGGTAAGCCATCTATTCATTGTTGGTCTCCTCCATGATGGGCGATTGTGTCAGGCCGGCCCGGCCTGAGGCCATATTCTCCGCCCATTCGGCCTCCTCCGTCCGGCCGTGCTTGCGGCAGCCCAGGGCATAGATCCGGCATTTTTCGGCGAGCATGGCCGTGGTCGCCGCGAGATCGGCCGCCCCCAGCCCGCCGCTGGCGGCGATGCCGGCCAGCGCAATGATGCGGTAGCGGTCGAGGCTGTGCTGCCGGGAAAGCTGAGGCCACTCCCCGGCCCGCTTGACGATGAGCCGCTCGGGCACAAAGAGAACGGGGACCCGGCTGGCGATGCGCAGCCAGAGGTCATAGTCTTCACAGGCGGGAAGGGCTTCGTCGAAAAGCCCGGTCTGCTCCAGAAGCCCGCGTTCGATCAGCACCGATGAGGGGCTGATGATACAGAGCGGAAGGCAGTCGGTGTAAATCCAGCCGGAACGCTTGCGGTGGCGGGCGCCCTGATTCATCCAGCGGCCGTCACGACGCCACTCTTCATCGGTGTAACAGATTCGGTAACCGGGATGCTCGCGCAGGGCCTGCAGCTGGCGTTCGAGCTTGGCGGGCTTCCAGAGGTCGTCCGAATCGAGAAAGGCCAGCCAGTTCCCGGCCGCGGCCCTGATGCCGCGGTTGCGCGCCGCGGAAACGCCCAGCGGCTGCGGATTGCGGAGATAGTGCACCCCTCCGGCCAGGGGGCGGAGCCGTTCTTCGGTCTCATCCGCGGAGCCGTCATCGACGACGATGATCTCAGCCGGGGGACGGCTCTGCTCGAGCACCGAGGCGAGGGCCTCGCTGACGAGGGCGGCGCGGTCGCACGTGGTCAAAATGACCGAGACTTTGATCTCCGCCATGGGTCGCTCCACACGGGAAACCGCTCAGGCCGCCCGGGTCAGGGAAAGGACGAAACCGGCCAGGGTGATGAGAGCCAGAACGATGGCGGCGATGCGGTGGCCGGTACGCTCGCCGCGAATCTCCTGGTAGCCGAGGAGAAGAGCGGAGAGATATCCGCCGGCGAACCCCCCGGCATGAGCCCAGTTGTTCACCCCGGGAAAGAGAAAGCCGAAGACGAAGGCCATGAGGGCCCAGCTGCCCACCTGGCGGAAAAGAGCCTCGCCGAAGGCGCCGCCGCGATGGCGCGCATAATAAATCAGGGCTCCGAGCAGGCCGAAGATGGAACCCGATGCCCCGACCGTAAAGGCGACGCGCAGCAGGTCCGAGGCGAGAAAGCCGGCCACCCCGGCGATGGTGAAGATAATAAAGGCCCGGGAGGTGCCGAAGAGTTCCTCGACGGCATAGCCGATGTTGCGCAGCCAGATCATGTTGAAAAGGATGTGCAGGAGACCGCCGTGCAGATAGATAGCGGTGAAGAGGGTCCACCACTGCCCCTGCGCGAGGGGATAGGTCCCGGTCATGCCGAGGCGGTAGAGGGCCTCGCCGCCGGGTGAGAACAGGCCGAAGAGGCCGCGCGGGGAGGCCAGGGCTGAGAGATCCATGAGCAGGGCGACGATATAGAGAAAGACGCAGGCGCCGATGAGGACGGGCACCAGGCCGCCCAGGGAACGGATGATCTTTTCAAAGCCGGTGCCGAGGCCGGAGAGGCCGTAGTTTTTCCAGCCGCAGTGGATGCACTCTTTGGCGTTGACGGAGATGAGGCGTTTGCAGTTGGGGCAGAGCCGGGCTCCGCTTTTGGCTTCCGCAGACATGTATTTTTCCTCGTTGAGATGAAGGCTGTCTCTAATATGCAAAAAAAACCGCAGTAAATAAAGGATAAAATTGCCGGGGCGGCACGAGCAGCGGAATGCGCCGGATATTTTCCTTGCAAATGGCCGGCCGAAAGTTTATATTTTATGTAAGTTTAGCACATTATTAAACGGAATGGAACCATGAAAATAGGCATTGTCGGTCTGCCCTTCTCCGGCAAGACCACTCTCTTCAACGCCCTGACCGGAGCGGCCGCCGATCCCGCCGCCTCGGCGGGCAAACGCGAGGCCCAGCATGCGATCGTCAAGGTCCCGGATGAACGGCTGGACAAACTGGACGCGATCTATCAGCCGAAAAAGAAGACCCCCGCGACCATCGAGTATATCGACCTCAGCGGCCTCTCGGCCGACGAGCAGAAAAAAGGCGGCTTCAGCGACCAGTTTCTCGGGCAGCTGCGCACGGTCGATGCCGTCCTGGTGATCGCCGCCGCTTTTCACAACGACAACGTGCCTCATCCCCTCAACAGCATCAACCTCCAGCGCGATTTCAATCTGGTCCAGGAAGAGTTCATCCTCAGCGATCTGGGGATCATCGAGAACCGCCTGCAGCGGCTGGAGAAGGAGATGCGCGTGCGCAAGACCGATCAGCACGTCAAGGAGGAGCATATTTTGCAGCGCTGCAAAAGCGCCATCGACGCCCTCAAGCCCCTGCGCACCCTCGCCTTCGCCCCCGACGAGGAGATTCTCATCCGCGGCTACCAGTTTCTCTCGCTCAAACCGCACATCCTCGTGCCCAATATCGACGAACAGGAAATCGGCCGCAGCGAGGCCATCGCCGCGGATCTTGCGGAGTGGGCTGCGATCCCCAAAACCGCGGTGCTGCCCATCTCCGCCCGCATCGAGATGGAGATCCAGCAGCTCTCGGATGAGGAGGCGGAGCTCTTCCGGCAGGATGCCGGCATCCTGCAGCCGGCCATGGACCGCCTGCTGCGCACCTCCTACGAGCTGCTAGGCCTCCTCTCTTTCTTCACTGTGGGTGAAGATGAGGTGCGCGCCTGGACGATCCGCGGGAACACCCTGGCGCCCCAGGCGGCCGGCGAGATCCATTCCGACATCGAGCGCGGATTCATCCGCGCGGAGGTTGTACACTATGATGATTTCATCGCCCGCGGGACCATGGCGAAATGCCGCGCCGAGGCGGTGTTGAGACTGGAAGGCAAGGAATATATCGTCAAGGACGGGGATATCATCAATTTCCGCTTTGCGGTCTAGCGGCGGGGGGCTCCTCCCTCCATCGCGGCGGCCACTGCTTTGACCAGCTGATTGAGGGTGTAGGGCTTTTGCAGGAAACGCACGTCGTAGCGTTCGATCACCCGCTTGATCTCGGAATCCGGAAGAAAACCGCTGGCGAGGATGAGCGGGGCTTGGCTGATCCTGGCGATCTCGGCGGCCATATCCTGGCAGGTGATATCCGGCAGCTGCCAGTCCAGCAGGATGGCGCCGATCTCCCCGCCATGCTCCCGTAAGAGCCGCAGCCCTTCCGAGCCGCTGATGGCGGAGAGCACGCTGTAGCCGGCATGTTCCAGCATCAGGACGTTCATCTGCACGATGCCCGGTTCATCATCGATGACCAGAACGGTAGCGCCCCCCGCAGCGGGTTGGGCGGCGCCTGAAGCGAGGGGCAGAAAGAGCTGGAAGCAGCGCCGCTCCTCGTTCAGGGGCATGATGCGGACCACGCCCTGGTGTGCGAGGACGATCGCCTGCATAGCGCCGAGGGCGAAATCCTCTTCCGTCCGAGCGCCCCGCGCCCAGTTATCGGGCTCCGGCCAGGGCGATTGATGGTCGGTGTAGTCAGCCTCGATCACGGCCATTTTCACCTCCTCACCCCACCCCGGCAGCCCCTCGGCGCCGGCGGCAGTACCCACCCGGATGCGCAGCGTCGTTCCCTCCTCCATCACCCGGCGCACATAATCGAGAAGATAGACCATGGCATGATAGAGCTGGACGGTGTCGCCCTGCACCAGCACGCCTTCATCGGGGAGCAGCCAGACGATGTCCGCCGGCTGGATGAAGAGCCGTTCCTGGATGTTGGCGGCATAGCGCAGGATGCGTACGATCGGCACCGGCGCCCGGTTGAGCTGCAGGTCACCGGCGATGTAGTGAAGCTGCTGCAGCAGGCGCGAGAGGGCATCCGCGCCCTCGAGCAGGCGGCGGGCATTTTCCCGTTTCGCCTCCAGCAGTTCATGCGGGCGGATGAACTGGGTGAGCTGTTCATGAAAGAGGGGCCACTGCCTCCCGATCACGCTGCTGAAGGCCGCCAGGCCGCCCGAGCCGCGCCCGGTGGAATCAGCCGGCTCTTCATCCTCGACTTCGGCTTCCCGGCGCGGCTTTTCATCACCGTTCTCGTAGTGGAGGGTGGCGGGTGGAGGCGCCGCTTTCTCGCAGGAGCGGACGGCCGCGGTGATCACCTGGCCGGCGGGGAGGTTCGTTTTGGCCAGCTCGAGGCTGACGGCATAGACCTCGCCGCTGTTGTCGAGCACATAGAGAAGTCCGGCCGGTTTGGCCTCGGTGATATCGGGATTGACGCGGAACTCGAAGAGCCACTGGTGCCACAGCTTCTGGGAATCGCCGACGAGGAGGTTGGCGAAATCGAGGTTGGCCACCGCCTGCGCCGAAATCCTGAGCAGGTCGACCAACTGCCGGTTCCAGACCAGGATGCGGTTGTCACCGCCGACGGCGAAAAGGGGATAGCGCAGTTCATCCATAAAACCGAGCATATCCGGGGTGATACCCTCGCCCTCCTCCCCGCCGCTCCCGCTCTCCTGCTTCTCACCACCCGAGGCACTTTTTTCCACCGGGGCCGGTGGACCTTCATTCTGCTCCGCGGCGACGGCTCCGGCAGCAGCCGGCTGCTTCTTGTCGCGGTCCCGTCGCCGAGCGGGGTCCGCAGGTTCGTCCCGGACCGGCAGTCCGTTTCCGGCGGCTGTGCCCTCCCGGACCGGCGGCTGCGCCGGGGAGGGCATGCTTTCCGGCCGGCTGGTGAGTACCTCCGTGCTGCGCTGAATCTGCCAGCGCAGTCCGACCTCATGCCCCTCGTCATCCTTTTCCAGAAAGATGCGCCAGGTCACCCGCAGCAAGAGCCCGTCCTTGGTCTGGACCAGGGCCTCCGTCGTGGTCTCGGCCTCGCCCAGGGTGAGGGTCTCGTGCAGTTCCCCCTGCATGGCGGCGTCGAGGGTGAGATGTTCGATGGCGTTGAGGCCGATCATCTCCTCGACGGAGTCATAGTGCAGCACCCCGGCCATGGAAGGTGAGGCGGCGATGATGTCGCCGATGCGGTTGGTCACCAGTTCGGGACTGGTCTGACCGATCCAGTCGGGCGGCGTTGTGCCCGTTTGCTGTTTTTTAAAGCGGCTGTAGCCGCTCTCCAGCATTTCGGTCAGCCGGGTGCGAAAGTCGGCGGTGGAACGGTCAAGTTCGGCGAGGGGCATGCGCGGTTGGGCGTCGAGAAAGGCGAGATAGCTGACATCGTTCCAGGCAAAGCCGTCGAGGATATAGCGCCAGCGGCCGGCGTCGAAAGAGTCCAGATCGCTGACCGTCACCAGCTGGACCGCGCCGAGGGCCTGGCGCTGAACCATCACCGGCAGGATGGCGCGATGAAAGATGCCATTAAAAAAAGAGGCGAAAACCGTATTGCCGTCCCGGAGCCCAAGATCGGCAAAGTGAGGAGGATTGGTCAGGATGAAATCAAGAAAGGGCCCAAGAATCGGGTTCAGTTCAGCCGGGAGCGGGCAATTCGAGGAGGGCCTGGTCAGCTTTTCCCCCCGGGTATCGAAGGTCAGGATGGAAAGGCTCTTTTGCAGGGCGAAGGAATCCTGCACATGCTGGAGCACCGCGGGATCCACCAGATGGATTATTTGCAGGGTCGGCGTCATCTTGCTGGTTCAGGCCATCGTTTGCACAGTGTGAATGCCTTTTGTACACCCGAATATAGGTGCAAAAATATTAAAAATCAACAGGTGAGGCAAAAAGAATCAGCCGCCCGCCAGATGATCCAGATAAAAGGAGAGCGGCGGCTCAAGGCCGATGGCCAGCAGTTCATCGACCTCGGCGAAGAGATCGGCCGGTTTGCCGGCGCGGAAGAGGCGGCCCTGTTCGAGGATGATCAGCCGGCCGGCCAGGAGCGCCTCTTCGGGAAACTGGGTGACGAGAATCCAGGCGATCTCTCCCTCATGATGGAGCTTGAGCAGCAGATCGATGATCTGGCGCCGGTGCTGGGGATCAAGAAGGGAGGTGGGCTCGTCGAGGATGACATATCTCGGCCGCATGGCGAGGACAGCGGCCAGGGCGAGACGCTGTTTCTCTCCTCCGGAAAGATAGTGGGGCGATTTCAGGCGGAAGGGTGTGAGATCAAAGCGCCGCAGCATTTCGTCCACCCGCGCGTGCATCTCCTCGTAGGGGAGGCCAAGGTTTTCCAGACCGAAGGCGATTTCGCGCTCGACCGTAGTCGAGACGATCTGGTTGTCGGGATTCTGAAAGATCATCCCTACCCGTCTGCGGATGGCAGCCAGGCTCTGCTCGTCGGCGGTGACCAGTCCGTCCACCACCACCCGGCCTTTGCCGGGCAGGAGCAGGCCATTGCAGCATTTTACCAGGGTGCTCTTGCCCGAGCCGTTGGCCCCCATGATCGCCACCGCCTCGCCGGGCTCGATGTTCAGGCTGATGCCGTTCAGCACCGGACGGGGAATTCCGTGCTCATCCCGGTAGGAGAAATGGATGTCCTCAATCCCGATCACTCTTCAGCCGGCCAGAAGGAATCTTTTTCGAATCTGGTCATGGCGCGCAGGGCATCAACGCGGCCGAGGATCTCCTTGCGATCGAGGCTGCGCAGCCGGTTGCAGCTGAAATCCTCGACGGCGAAGGAGGCCAGGGCGGTGCCGAAGACCACGGCGCGGCGCAGGTTCTCCTCAGTGACTTTGCCGCTGAGGGCGAGATAGCCCATCAATCCCCCCGCGAAGGTATCCCCGGCCCCGGTCGGATCCTTGAGGCGGGCCACCGGGAAGGCGGGGCAGAAGAAATAGCTTTCGCCGTGCACCATCAGGGCGCCGTGCTCTCCCTTTTTAATGATCAGGGTGCGCGGCCCCATCTGTTGCACCAGCCTGCTGGCGATAATAAGGTTATCCTCCCCGGAGAGCTCCCGGACCTCGGAATCGTTGACGACCAGGGCATCGACCAGCTTGAGGGTTTCACGCAGGGCATCGGGGGCGCCGGTGATCCAGAAATTCATCGTATCCATGGCGACGAATTTGGGCCTGTGCACCTGGGAAATGACGCTGTGCTGCAGTGCCGGGCTGATGTTAGCCAGAAAGACGAATTCGCTCTCACGGTAAAGCTCCGGCAGGCGGGGATCGAACCGTTCAAAGACGTTGAGATGGGTGTAGATGGTCTCGCGGTCGTTCATGTTGGCCAGGTAGCGCCCCTTCCAGCGGAAGGTCTTGCCTGCCTCGACCGTGAGTCCGTCCAGATCGACCCCGCGCTCGCGCAGGAAGGCGATCTCTTCGTGTTTGAAATCCTCCCCCACCACCGCGACCAGATTGACCGGGGTGAAATAGCTGGCGGCCGCGGCAAAAAAGGTGGCCGAGCCGCCGAGGGCATCCCGGGCTTCCGCCGCCGGGGTGATTACATCATCATAGGCCATGGAACCGACAACCAGCAGACTCATCTCGTGTGAACTCCTATCTCATGTTTTCAGGGGCCGAGATCCCGAGCAGGGAAAAGGCGTTAGCCAGCACCCGCCGCGTCGCCCGCGCCAGCATCAAGCGCGCCAGCGAGAGCGGTACATCCTCGGTGACCACCCGGTTCTCGTGATAAAAACGGTGAAAAATCGCCGCCAGCTCCTGAGCATAGTTGCTGACGCGGTGGGGTTCGGTATGCTGCACCACCCGCTGGATGACCTCGGGAAATTCGAGCAGCTTTTTGATCACCTGCACCTCATGGGCATTACCGAGGGGACTGGCATCCGCCTCGGGGGGAACCTCGAGCCCCTGCTCGATGGCAAAGCGCTCGATGTTGCAGATGCGCGCGTGGGCCATCTGCACGTAATAGACCGGATTCTCATCGCTCTGCTTTTTGGCCAGATCGATGTCGAAATCCATCGGCTGCGATATGCGCCGGTCGACAAAATAGAATCGCGCGGCATCGGTGCCGACCTCCTCGATCAGCTCGTCCATCTCGATGATCTGGCCGGCGCGTTTGGACATCTTGACGCTCTCGCCGCCGCGCAGCAGGTTGATCTGCTGGATGATGCTGACTGCAAAGCTCTCCTTGGGATGGCCGAGGGCGAGGATGGCAGCGCGCATACGGTCGATATAGCCATGATGGTCGGGCCCCCAGAAATCGATCACCTTCTCAAAACCGCGGCGGTACTTGTCCTCGTGATAGGCAATGTCGATGAGAAAATATGTCGGTTCCCCTTCGCGGGTCACCAGCACCCGATCCTTTTCATCCCCGAAGCCGGTCGAGCGGAACCAGAGCGCCCCCTCCTGCTCGTAGCTGAGCCCGGCCTGGGCGAAGGCATCGAGGATGCCCTGCTGGGCATTGCTCTCGCGCAGGCTGCTCTCGCGGAACCAGTGGTCATAATGGACCCCGTACTGGTCGAGGCTGGCGCGCTGGCGGCCGAGCATGTGCTCCAGGGCGATGGTGCTGAAGAGGGCCGCGCGCTCCTCAGCCGGCATTCCGGCATAGCGCTCTCCTTCGCGTTCGATGATCTCGCGGGCGAGGTCGCGAAGATATTCGCCATGGTACCCCTCTTCGGGGACCGGCTCGGAGCGGCCCAGCTCGCTCATATAGCGGGCGCTCAGGGAGGCGCCGAGGAGGCGGATCTGGCGGCCGGCGTCGTTGACGTAGAACTCACTGTGTGCGTCGTAGCCGGCGGCGCGATAGCAGCGGCAGAGGACGTCGCCGATGGCGGCGGCGCGAGCGCTGACGATATTGAGGGGGCCGGTCGGGTTGGCGCTGACGAACTCGAGCTGGATGCGGCGGCCCTGCCCCATGGCGCTGCGGCCGAAATTTTCACCGGCGCGGATGATCTCCAGCACCGCCTGCTGGAGGCAGGGTTTGGCGTAGAAAAAATTGATGAATCCCGGCCCGGCGATCTCGACGCGGTCGAGATAATCCGGATCCTGGGGCAGATGGCTGACCAGGATCTCGGCCGCCTTGCGCGGCGCCATCCTCAACTCCCTGGCCAGGGTCATGGCCAGGGGCGAGGAAAGATCGCCCAGCTCCTCCTGTTTGGGGCGCTCCAGGCCGAGGTAAAGGCCCGGGGGGATCTCCCATCCGCTGGCGGCGAGGGCCTGCTCCAGCGCCCACTGCACATATTCCTGGGGTGTTTTCATGAGGTTGTTCCTGTGAAGAAAAGGTCTGATCCGGTCCCTCCCCTGCGCAGCAAGTCCCGGGAGTTGATTTTATGATTCCGGATGGGCATAACTTTGGTCATTGACCTCTTCAAAGACGGCATCTCCCCAGAGGCGCTCGAGGCCATAGAAGGAGCGGGCGTCGGGCCGGAAGATGTGGACCACGACATCGACGAAATCGAGCAGCAGCCATTTGGAGCCGGTTGTTCCCTCGACATGCCAGGGTTTGACTGCCTCAGTCAGCAGCTGTTCGGAAAGATGGTCCATGACGGCGCGCGCCTGCGGGTCGCTGTCGACCGTGCAAAGGACAAAAAAATCGGTGACGCTGGTCAGTTTGCGCAGATCCATGATGACCAGATCCGCCCCTTTTTTCTCCCAGATCAGGCGGGCGATGCGCCGCGCCAGTTCCTGACTTTCCAAGCCTTATCCTCCGGTTTGTTGAGGTTTTTCAGTTTGGCTCCCCCGCCTGCGCTCGAGCATGCGCCCCGCGCGGGCGAGGAGTTGCGCGGGCAGGATCTCCCGCATGCAGCGAAAGTGATCTTTCGGGCAGCGCTCGCCGCCCAGATGGCTGCACGGCCGGCATGACAGCTCCTCATTTTCGATGACCTCGCTCTCCGGGCCCACCGGAAAAAAACCGAGCTCCCGGGTCGTCGGCCCGAAAATGGCAAGGACGGGGACGCGCAGGGCACAGGCGAGATGCATGAGGCCGGTGTCGTTGCTGATAAGCAGGTCGCAGCTGGCCACAGCCGCGGCGCTCTGCTGCAGGGTGAGGGTGCCGGCCCAATCGTAGACCCCGGCGCCGAGGGCCGAGGCCATCGGACTGGTCAGCTCCCGGTCCGCCTTGTTGCCAAGCAGCAGGATGTCGGCCTGATGCTCCCTGATCAGCCCGCGCGCGATCTCGAGAAAATTTTCCGCCGGCCAGCGTTTGGTCGCAAAACCCGCACCGGGCGCGATGCCGACCAGGGGCCGGGCGTTCGATCGTTCCGCCAGGCGCAGCGAAATCAGGCGTTCCGCCTGGGGATCGATGAAAAACTCCAGGCCCAGGCCGTCATCCTCGATGCCCCATCGCCGCAGGGCCCGGATATAGCGCTGGTGGACCGGGATCACCTCGCGGTAGAGATTCACTCCCGTCCTGACCAGGAGGAAACGCCGCACCATCTGCTTGCTGTAGGTGGCGATAACGGCCCCGGGCAGGCCGCGGCGCAGGTAAAAGCTGCGGAAATTCCTGTGGATATCGACGACCAGATCATAACCCGCCATGCGGATCTTCCTGCGCAATTCCTGCAATCCCTCTTCCCCAGTCTCGGTATCGAGGAGCAGAAGCTCATGAAGATGAGGATTGTTCCGCATCAGTTCGGCGAAGCGCGTCTTGATGACAAAATCGATCTGAGCCTCGGGGAACCGCCGGTGCAGCACCCTCAGCAGGGGCGTGGTGAGCAGGATGTCACCGATGGAGCTGAGGCGGATGACGAGAATTTTTTTAGGTTCTTGGTAGGCCATACCGCTCCACTCAAGGCTTGTCCAGAACTTCTCTGAACCAGGCGATGGTCCGGGTCAATCCCTCCTCGAGATCGACTTTGGGTTCCCAGCCCAGCAGTCTGCGCGCCAGGGTGATGTCGGGCTGGCGCACCTTGGGGTCATCGACAGGCAGGGGTTTGGTCACCAGTGGGCTTGAGCTGCCGGTCAGGCGGATGATCGCCTCCGCCATCTCGCGGATGGTCATCTCGTGGGGATTGCCGATATTGACCGGCTCGTGCTGGTCCGACATCATCAGGCGATAGATGCCCTCGATGAGGTCGCTGACGTAGCAGAAGCTGCGCGTCTGGGAGCCGTCTCCAAAGATGGTGATCGGCTGATTGCGCAGGGCCTGGGGAACGAAGGCCGGGATGGCGCGGCCGTCATTGGGCCGCATGCGCGGGCCGTAGGTGTTGAAAATGCGCACGATCTTGGTGTCGACCTCTTTGTAGCGATGATAGGCCATGGTCAGGGCCTCGCCGAAGCGTTTGGCCTCGTCATAGACCCCGCGCGGGCCGACGGGATTGACATTTCCCCAGTACTCTTCCGGCTGGGGGTGGACCAGCGGATCACCATAGACCTCCGAGGTGGAGGCGAGGAGAAAGCGGGCGTTCTTGGCCATGGCCAGGCCGAGGGCCTTGTGGGTGCCGAGGGCCCCTACCTTGAGGGTCTGAATGGGGAGCTGCAGATAGTCGAGGGGACTGGCCGGCGAGGCGAAATGAAAGACAAAATCAATGGGGCCGGCCAGATAAATGTACTCGGTGACGTCGTGCTTGATGAATTTGAACTCTTCGGACTGCAGGTGCTCGATGTTGGCGATGCTGCCGGTGAGCAGATTGTCCATGGCGATGACCTGGTGCCCCTTGCCGAGCAGATACTCGCACAGATGGGAGCCCAGAAAGCCGGCTCCGCCGGTGACCAGTGATCTTGGCATGTTACCTCCCGTTACGGCAGCCGCTCGAAGCGCTGCGCCAGACCCTTGCTGATGCTCTCCTGCAGGCGCCCCGCCTCTTCGTAGAGAATCAGCCCCTCAATCCCCGCCATGGATTCGATCAACTCCATCCCCTTTTCGGGACCCAGCACAAAGACGGCTGTAGCCAGGGCGTCGCAGTCGACGGCTTCGGCTCCGACGACGGTGACGCTGCGGCAGCCGCCCGCCGGCATTCCGTTCCAGGGATCGAGGAGATGGTGATAGCGGATCCCCCCCTCTTCAAAAAAGCGCTCATAGTCGCCGGAGGTGACCACCGCCCCCTCGTCAAGCGGAAAGCGTCCATAAAAGGCATCGGCGTCGAGGGGATGGCGTACGTAGACCTTGCGCTTGCCCGCCGTGCGCGGGCCGGCGATGGTGCGCAGATCCCCGCCGGCGTCAACCTGGGCATCAGTGATGCCATGACGCCGGAGAAGGGCGATGGCCTCATCGACGGCAAAACCCTTGGCAACCCCGCCCAGGTCGATCCGGGTGAGGGTGTCGGTGAAGGAGAGCCCCTCCGGACGCAGACGCAGCCCCTGCCGGCCGGTGTGGAGCAGGGCCTGCCGGCGCTCTTCAGGGGCGGGGACCCTCATGACCTCCCTGCGGCCGAACCCCCACAACCCGGTGAGGGCGCCGATGGCCGGGGTGAAAGCCCCGGAACTGAGGCTGTCGATGTGCAGGGCCGCTGTCAGTATCGCCGCCATCTCGGGAGTCAGCGGCAGAACCGGCCGGCCGGCATGGGCGTGCAGCCAGCCGATCTCGCTCTCCGGATGGTAGCTGCTGGCGAGGGAATCGATCTTTTGCATCCTCGCCGCAGCCGAATCGATGAGCGCGGCCGCCGCTTCGCGGCCGGCAGGGGGCGAATAGAGCTTGATCGTGACGTAGGTATCCATCAGAAAGAAGGATTTCTCTACAGCCGTGATTGAGTTCCGTCCGCATGAGGCAAGCAGGCAAAAGATCAGAATCGCTGCACTTGGGAGGGCGAGGGCAGGAAGAGAGGCAGCCCTAATTTTCACGCGCAATCGCAAACTGGACCAGCTTTGTCAGGGAGTCGCGCGTCTCGGAGGGGGCATAAAGATCGAGGATAGCCAGCGCCGCGTCGCTGTAGTTTCGGGCCATTCCCTCCGCATAGTCGAGACCTCCCGCATCATCCACAAAGGAGACCACCTCGTCGATCTCGGATTCGTCCATCTCCTCCTTTTCGATCATCGCCACAATCCGCTGGCAGAGTTCAGCCGGCGAGGCGGCGAGGGCATAGATCAGGGGCAGGGTAACCTTGTTCTCGCGAATGTCGTTGGCCACAGGCTTGCCCAGGACTGCAGCTTTGCCCGTGTAATCAAGCAGGTCATCCTTGATCTGGAAGGCGATGCCAAGATTTTCACCGAACTGCTTCATACGGCCGCGCGTCTCGGCATTGTCACCCATCGCGAGCGCGCCCAGTTCACAGCAGGCGGAGAAGAGGGCCGCTGTCTTTTTAGCCACCAGGTCGAAATAGACCGGCTCGCTGACGTTGTAATCATGCTCATGTTCGACCTGCATCAGCTCGCCCTCGGTGATGCGATTGGCGGCCTCAGAGATGATGGCGAGGGCGGCAGGGCTGTTCAGATTGAGCAGGGCGGTGAGGGTGCGGGAGAAAAGCAGGTCACCGACCAGGACTGAGACGCGGTTGTCCCAGATCGAGTTGACTGTCGGCTTGCCGCGGCGCAGGTCGGAGCTGTCCACCACATCGTCGTGTACCAGGGTTGCCGTATGCAGGAGTTCGACCACAATGGCGGCACGCATCGAATCCGGATTCCTTTCACCATGGAGCTGGCTGGCAAGAAAAACGAGCGCCGGGCGCAGACGTTTGCCCTTGAGCCCGGCGATATAGTTCACAACCTGATTGGCGAGCGGAATATCGGAGTGAAGTACTTCTGTAAAGGCGCGTTCGAAATCGTTCAGCGACCCCTGTACGGGTCCGAAAATGCTTTCGATTTTCACAAGAAATCCTGTTCAACCCTGAGTGAAGGTACGAATGGCAGATTTGATAGATAATGTAATAATAATAGTTAAATTAGTCAACAGCTAACTCAGCAGG
>ERZ795056.1590-NODE-1590-length-26547-cov-12.989016_pt1 | contig 26547 bp, 21 predicted proteins | sample MGYA00375140_ERZ795056 | MGnify/ENA primary metagenome ERZ795056 (study PRJEB30185, sample SAMN05720227) | activated sludge metagenome | isolation source: Anaerobic digester | place: USA | collected 2015-03-09 ... | reverse complement strand
GTGCAGCACCGAGACCCTGGTGCTGACCATCACGCCGAGCACCAACAACACTACGACGATCAGTGCGTGCGGCGACTACACGTGGACCGCTAACGGCGTCAACTATCAGCAGAGCGGAACTTACATCCACACTGTGGGCTGCCACACCGATACGCTGGTCCTGAATATCACGCCAAGCACCGGTACCACCATCACTGAAGTGGCTTGTGGTAGCTACACCTGGATCGTGAACAACCAGACCTACGCGCAGAGCGGCACTTACATCAGTGCGAGTGATTGTCATACGGACACGCTCGTACTCACGATAGGGTCCCCCGCGGATGCAGCGTTCTACTATGCACAGCCAGTGTATTGTAGCAGTGCCATGCCCCCTAGCCCCTGGGTGGCAGAACAGGGCGGTTCGTTCACCTCCACTCCTGACGGCCTAATGATCGATCCGATCACCGGTATCCTATTGCCTGATGCGAGTGCACCGGGGACCTACACCGTACGACATGGATTCCTCGGTAATTGCCCCTCGATGGACAGCACCACCGTTGAATTACGGGCAATACCTACCATCAGTATCATACCCGTCGGACCGCAGTGCGAAGGTGGAGCACCTATCGAATTGAGCGCTCTTGCAACTCCTACAGGTGGAACCTGGATCGGGGATGCTGTGCTGAACGCTTCATTCACGCCAACCTCACCTGGCGCTCATGCCCTAGGATACTCCTGGAGCGATGGAACGTGCTCGGCACAGTCAGTGCTCGTGGTGGAAGTGTTGCCCACGCCCAATGCCAACGCCGGCCCGGATCTATCGACCTGTGGCAATGAAGTGGGAATGCAAGCCATGATCACCAATGGCATCGGCCTTTGGACACTGCCTGCGGAACTCACCGGTAGTGATCTCCAGGCTTCCGATGCCCTGATCGGTTCGAACTCCATTGGTATTTTCTCATTGGTCTGGACAGTGAACTCCGGTGGTTGCCTAGCTCAGGATACGGCCCAAGTGACCTTCCTTGACCCAGGAACGGGACTCTGGGTGAACGCCGGCACGGACCAAATACTGGAAATGTCCACGAACACCGTACTCAATGGATCAGCCACCGTAGGAGCCGACCTGCTGTGGACCGTCCTTACCGGACCAGGAACGCTGTTCGATGCTGATGAACCCACAGCCTACTTGAACGACCTGGCCCCAGGCGATCACCTGCTGATCCTGAACGCTTCATTGAATACTTGTTCCTCAGTGAGCGATACCGTGCTCATCACTGTGCTCGACCTCTTCATACCCGAGGGTTATTCCCCCAACGGCGATGGCGTGAACGATACCTTCCGGATCACCGGCCTAGGCAACCATCCTGGATCGAAGGTCAAGGTCTTCAATCGATGGGGACAACAGGTCTTCACCTCGGATGATTACGCCAACGAATGGAGTGGCCGGTCGGACAACGGCAAGGAGCTACCTGACGGCACCTATTTCTATGTGCTGAACCTTGGCAACGAACGCACGTACAACGGCCACGTCATCATCAAACGGTGAGGATCCTCGTCACACTGATAGCCCTTTCAGGACTGGTCGCCCATGGCGTTACCCAGGCCCAGCATTCCCCATTGACCAGTCAGTACCTGTTCAATGGTCTGGTGATCAATCCAGCCTATGCGGGTAGTCGGGATGCGCTAGCGGCGAACCTTTCCTACAGGCAGCAATGGGTCGGCTTCGAAGGTGCGCCGGTGTCCCAAACGTTAAGCATCCACGCTCCTGTTGCTCGTCGTAAGGTGGGCCTCGGTCTCATGATCCTGAACGACCGGATCGGCGTATCGGAGCAAACCGGCGTTTTCACCTCCTACGCATATCGGCTTCGCATGCCCAACAAGGCCAAACTCGCACTTGGCCTTGGGGTTGGGGCGACGCTCTTCAGGGCTCGTTGGACCGAGGTGGCCATCCAGCAAGCAGGCGATCAAGTGTTCGCCGTGGATACCCGACATGCCATCAGGCCCAATTTCAGTGCAGGTGCATACTACTACAACAAGAGTTGGTTCGTTGGATTCTCACTTCCGTTCCTGCTTCTGCACAACTATAACCTGAGTGACGCAACGACCGTATTAAGTGATGTGAAGCTTGATGCGCAGCCCATGCTTACCGGGGGCATACTGTTCGATGTATCCGACCTGTTGAAGTGGAAACCCTCCACCATGGTCCGCTATCGGACTGAGAGCGGCCTTCAGGCGGACCTCTCTTCCAACTTCATATTACGTGACAAAGTGTGGCTCGGCGTATCGTACCGTACCGGCGATGCACTGATCGGCTCCGTCGAATTCCTCCCCAATCCCCAATGGCGCTTGGGGTATTCCTACGACATGGGTCTTTCCGCCATCCGCTCCTATCACGATGGGTCCCATGAGCTCATGCTCCAGTATGAATTCGGTTATCGCATCAGGGTCAAGGACCCCCGCTATTTCTAGACCGATGCTGAAAGCCATCCCCATAGCAGCATTGTGCCTGTGCACCTACTCGGTATGGGCACAAGAGATCCACGAGGTGACCATGGTCGACCTTGCCATTCCAGGGGAGGATTATGCACCCATCTGGCTGGATAGTGGGTTCGTCATGGTATCCGTTCGTGAATCATCTAGTGCCATCGATTTCCGCGATGCAGAATCCGGAAAACCGCTATCCGACCTCTATTGGGTACCCTTCGCCAAGGAACGGGCTGGACAACCGGTCCTGTTCAGTTCCATGCTCACCACACCGGTCAATGAAGGGCCAGCCTCTTTCGATCGCAGCGGCTCCACCATCTGCTATACCCGAAACCTGGTGCTGCCCAAAAAGCTATCCAACTTGAAAGGTGCGGCCGCCCAACTCGGGTTGTTCATGTCCTCACTGAACGATGGTCAATGGTCCGAGCCCATACCGTTCCCGTTCAACTCCGCAAAGTATGGCGTGATGCATCCTGCACTCTCCGCGGATGGTCGCACGTTGATCTTTGCATCCAATATGACCGGCGGGGCCGGAGGTATGGACCTGTTCCGGTCCTTGCTCAAGGATGGGTCCTGGTCCGTGCCAGAACCATTGGCGAACACCTTGAACAGCACGGCGAACGAGGTTTATCCTCAGTTCCAACCTGACGGTTCGCTGATCTTCGCCTCGGACCGTGAGGGTGGCAAAGGCAAGCTGGACCTTTATCGCACCGAGCTGCACGAAGGCAAATGGACACGGCCAGAAGCACTCCCTGAACCCATCAATGGCCCTGCCAACGACCATGGCTATTCGAGCTCCGCGGATGGTCGTCGCGCATTGTTCGCTTCAGACAGGACCGGAACGGACCGTATCCACCATAGCGTACGCACTATTCCCAAGTTCAGGGAGTGCACCCCACAGCAGCCGAACAACTATTGTTACCACTTCACCTCGAAACCATTGGCAGTGACCGCCGCACTGCCGTTGGACCATGTATGGGACCTGGGCGATGGCACACGCATCAACTCCTTGACCGTTGATCACTGCTACACCGAGCCGGGGAATTACCACGTGCGTAGTTTGCTCGTGGACCGAAGGACAGGACAGACGTTCCATACCCTTGTCAGCCATGAACTGGAACTGAGGGACCATTTCCAGGCATTCGTGGCTGCCCCTGACACCGTGCGTACGGGTCGTTCCGTGGAATTCCACTCCGACCTGAGCAACCTACCCGGCTGGGGATCTTCCGAATATCACTGGGACCTTGGTGATGGCACGCTGGCAAAAGGCCCTTCCACGGTGCATCAGTTCAAAACGGCTGGAACCTATGAGGTAAGGCTGGACGCACTGGCTGTGGTCGATCCATCGGGCACCATCCAGAACAAGTGCAATACGAAACCGATCGTGGTCATCGATAGGTTCAAGGAACACGAGGACATGGCCGTTGCCGCCGTCTACCAGGATGCCCTGGGAAGGTCACATGAGTTCAACTATCAGGAACTCCCGTTCGATGCCTCCGAGATCCGAATGGACCAGTTGGATGACGCCACGTTCGCCGTACAACTTTTCGCCACACGGGAGCGAATGAGCTTGGATGACCCTCGCTTCGCGGAGATCAAGCGGTTCTATCCCGTGATCGAACGGTTCGACCCGGTGACATCCACATATATCTATCTGGTGGGCGAGGCCAAGTCGATGGAAGAGATGTATGTCGTTTACAAAAAGGTGAAGGACCTTCAGTTCATGGATGCGGAAGTGTTCGCATTGGAAGAAGAGAAACTGATCGACCTTAGCCAGCTCGACCTGGCATCCTTGGAGGAGTTGAACAACAAGAAGCTCCGGACGAACGCCATCCACTTCGCTTACAAAAGCGCCGCTCTGGATAGTACCTCCTCACCTGTGCTGGAGCAGATCGACCACCTGCTGAAGCAGCATAAGGAACTGATGCTTGTGATCGAAGCGCACACCGATGCCATCGGAGGTACCACTTACAATGTCGACCTATCCCAAGCAAGAGCTCAGACAGTGGTTGAACAACTCGCCTCGCGCGGGGTGGACAGCGAACGATTGATCGCCGTAGGCCATGGCAAGAACCAGCCGATCGCCACGAACAAGACCGAACAAGGTCGGGCTCAGAACAGACGTGTGGAGTTCCGCATGATCGTGAAGGGTGAGGAACAAGCCTTCCAGCAGAAGGCCCGTTGACCGTACGCTCCATCCGAACACCAGGCATACGTAAGTATCTTCGTGCCTGATGGGGAGAAGGGCGACAAGCACGATCTGTCTCTTTTGGATATGCACCTTCGCCGCGAACGCTCAGGCGATACGGTTCATAACCAATGAAGGCCAATGGCCGGACCAAGTGACCCACAGGGCCGAGCTCGCTGGCACTACGCTCTGGATGGAACGAAATGGTGTGACCATCGATCGGTATGATGCGTCGGCGATCGCTGACGCACATGCGAACCAGAATATCGACCCGGGTAGCCGACCGATCATCCTACGTGGACATGTCGTGAAGCTCCGGTTCCTCAGCGCAGTATCCCCATCCGTACGAGGCGAACAGGCTCTTCCAGGTGCCTACAACTATTTCCTCGGGGACTCCACTGCCAACCGGACAGGTCATGCCAAGGCCTATGCTACGGTCCGGATGACCGGCATAGCCCCTGGCTGTGATGCGCTTTTCCGCGAAGGGCGATCAGGGTTGAAGTACGACCTGATCATCCGACCAGGTTCCGACCCCTTGGGCATTCGCTTCGACTACGAAGGTGCTGATGAGGTCACGCTACGGGATGGTGCGCTGGTCGTGACCACCAGTATGGGACGGATGACGGAGCGGATCCCCATGGCATACCAGGACATCCATGGTGAACGACGCATCATCCCTTGTACCTACTGGTCTGACGCGGGGGAGATAGGTATCCGACCTGGTCCCTACGACCCGGAGCACGAACTGGTCATCGATCCAGAGCTCTCCTTTGCGACCTACTCCGGATCCTTCAGCAACAATTTCGGCTATACCGCCACCTTCGATGCCGCCGGATTCCTGTATGCGGGCAGTACCGCGTTCGGCCCATTGTACCCGACGACCACTGGGGCGTACAGCACTGATTGGTCGGGAGGAACCACCGATATCGCGATCACCAAGTACGATACCACAGGCACACAGTTGATCTGGAGCACCTACCTCGGCGGAAGCGCTGCGGAAATGCCACATAGCCTTTACGTGGACAACAATGACCAACTGCTACTCCTTGGGACAACAGCTTCTCCGGACATCCCTGTAACCTCGAACGCGTTCGACCCCACTTTCGCAGGCGGTACACCGTTCACCCCTTCCGGACTTGGCCTCTCCTACCCGAACGGTTCGGACATGCTCCTTGCTCGTCTTTCCGCTGACGGCTCCGCCCTGCTCGGATGCACCTACCTGGGCGGTACTGGCAATGATGGGCTAAACAGTGCGCCAGGACTGAAATTCAACTATGCGGACGAGGTCCGCGGGGAAGTACTGTTGGCCACCAATGGAGATGTGTGGGTGACCAGTTGTACCCAGAGCACCAATATGCCTGTGACCACCGACGCGGCACAGGCTGGATATGCCGGAGGCTCCCACGATGGATATGTGGCGCGCTTCAATGCCGACCTCAGTACCCTGATCTACGCCAGTTATATCGGAGGGAGTGCTGCGGATGCTGTTTACAATGGCGTGATAGGAACGGATGGATCGCTCCTTGTATGTGGCGGATCCACCAGCACGGACCTGGCGACCTCCGCTGATGCCGTTCAACAGACCACCAATGGTGGTAGCGCGGAAGCGTTCGTCGCTCGATTCGCTGCATCAGGAAACACGATCGATGCGCTGACCTATTGGGGTTCGAGCGCTTATGATCAAGCGTATTTCGTGGAGCTCGATGGCAATGGAGCGGTCTATGTTTTCGGCCAGACATCCGCTCCCTCCGGACAACTCATCCTCAATGCACCATACAACCAACCATCGGGGGGGCAGTTCATAACCAAGTTCAGCGCCGATCTCAGCAGTGCGTTATTGAGTTCCCGGGTAGGCCGCAACGACGGCAACCCGGACATATCACCCACTGCGTTCCTGGTCGATGTGTGCGACAAGATCTACACCAGTGGCTGGGGAAGCAGCAACGCCGGGTTGGGTGGCAGCCTCACCACCCAGGATCTGCCGATCACACCTGATGCCCACCAAAGCAGCACCGATGGGCACGACCTGTACTTGGCGGTATTCGATATCGACATGACCGCGCTGACCTATGCGACCTACTATGGAGGTGGCGTCAGTCCTGAACATGTTGATGGGGGAACAAGCCGGTTCGATCGAAGAGGCCGGGTCTACCAATCGGTATGCGCGGGATGCCAGAACAACGACGACTTCCCCACAACGCCAAATGCGTGGAGTGCGACCAACAATAGCACAGGATGCAACAATGGGGTCCTGAAGTTCGACTTTGATGCTCCCTTGGTGATCGCCGCATTTCTCGCACCAGAACGCGCTTGTGCCGAAGAGCCTTTCACGTTCATCAACCTCAGCAGCGGTGCGGCTGGAGTGGTTTGGGACTTCGGCGATGGTTCGGCACCATCCACAGTGGTCAACCCGACACACGCGTATGCGCTCCCAGGCACCTATACCGTGGTCCTGACCGCCACGAATCCACTCGCTTGCAATGAAAGTGACCAAACCACCCGGACCATTGTCGTAGCGCCAGCGCGTCCTCAACTCATGGCCATGCCGGATACACTCCTATGCGGCCCGATCAACACCTTCGAACTAGTGGCCAACTCGTTCGGCACAGCTTCATCCTTCCACTGGAGTTCCACTTCCGACCTGAGCGATCGCTTGAACCCGGATCCAACAGACAGCACGGCAACCCTTTCACCACTTCAGGGCGGGTCGTTCTTCGTCAGTGCAACAGTTGAGGGTGGATGTGCCGCATTGGACAGCACTACCATCATCCTTTCACTTGCCGACATCACGATGACCGATGACCTTGGGATCTGTCTGGGTGATACGGCGCTGATCACGGTCAACGGTGCCGACCCGGGAAGCACCTTTCTCTGGTCGCCCGACGACCTGGTGCTTAGTGGGCAGGGAACTGCCGGCATCCAAGTTGCACCCGCCGAGAATACTGCCTTCGGCGTTAGTGTGGTCGCACCGAGCGGCTGCGCATGGAACGCTACTGTGCAAGTGGACGTTTCCACCATCACCGGTGCAAGCGTCTCCGCTTCCGTCGATCAAGCCCTCGTCCTGCCAGGGACCACCGTCCAACTATCCGCAACTCCATCTGGGGATCTGAGCTATGCGTGGACTCCCGTAACGGGTGTAAGTGACCCTTCATCACCCATTCCTACCGCAGTGGTCAATTCCACTACCACGTTCGTAGTGAACGTCTCCGACGGGGTGTGTAGCAAGGACGCTTCGGTCCAAGTAACGGTCTTTGAGCTCCGGTGCTCAGATCCGGACATCTTCGTTCCGAACACCTTTACTCCCAATGATGACGGCGTGAACGACCTACTACTCGTTCGCGGCCGTCACGTCGAACGCTTGGAATTCCTGGTGTTCGACCGCTGGGGGGAATTGGTCTTCAGCACGACCGATCAACGTATCGGGTGGGATGGGACCTATCAAGGAAGACCCGTGGATCCCGCTGTTTTTGTCTACCACCTTACCGTGGATTGCGTGGATGGCCAGCGCTACTTCACCAAAGGCAACGTGACCGTCGTGCGATGAAGGTGCACCGATCGAATACCGAGGCCAACAACAAGGACCGTGACCCTGCTATTCATGTGGTCCTTCGAACAAGGCTGTATCTCCTGATCATGGCCATCGTGTCGGGTAGTGGTCCCATCGCTGCACAGGACATCCACTTCTCTCAGTTCTTCAACACGCCGCTGGCCTTGGGTCCGGGTAGCATCGGTGCCTTCGATGGGGAGCAGCGCCTCAGTGCCGTGTTCAGGCAACAATGGCGATCGGTGACCATTCCTTACCGCACATTCGGCCTGGGAGGGGATCTTGCCCATGCTGCTGGCGTGAAGGGATTGGGTCTGGGCGCGTGGCTCTATAATGACCGGGCTGGAGACAGCCGCTTGAACAGGTTCCATTTCAGTCTTGGTGGAAGTTGGACCGTAAGACCTGCAGGAACAACCGACCATGCGGTGACCTTCGGCCTCCAAGCAGGTATCTCCTCCATCACGCTCAACGAGGCTGGTCTTTCGTTCGATGCCCAGTACAATGGCTTCACCTACGACCCCCAACTTGGCAGCGGTGAGAACATCGCTCGCGATGGCCTGGTACACCCCGACGTTCACTTTGGAGCCGTATATCGCTATACCCCGACGCCCCGTGGATCGGTGCAATTCGGAGTTTCGTTGTTCAACCTGACAAGCCCACGGATCGGATTCCTCGGAGAGCCTGGCGAGCCTCTGGACCGTCGCGCTTCGGTCCATATCATCACCGGGTTCCCGCTTTCTTCCGACCTCGACCTTCGACCCATGGCCCAGTTCATGGCCCAAGGCACGTTCCGCGAGTTGGACCTTGGCGCCAACCTCCGTTACATCCTCTTGCAACGCTACGGACTGGAGCGTTCACTGATCGCCGGTCTTCATTACCGTGCAGCCGATGCGGGTTACGTACATGCAGGCCTGGAATACGATGACTGGACCGTCGGCATCAGCTACGACATCAATACCAGCAAGCTCGTACCGGCCAGCCGCGAACGTGGTGGCATCGAGTTCACCTTGGTGCGCTTGGTGCGCAAGCGGAACACCTTGCCTGTGCGGTTCAAGGCCTGCCCTGAACAACTGTGAACATGAGGATCACGCTTCTCGTTCAGCGGACCTTCGTCCCACTGCTGCTATTGCTCACCCACCTTGATACCAACGCACAATCGTTGGAGCAATGGACACGCTGGGGCGATGCGGCCATGGAGGTGAAGCAGTACTATGGAGCCAGCCGTTTCTTCGACGGTGCCTTGGCCATCGAACCCGGACGTATGGGTTTGCAGTGGAAACAAGCCGAAGCTTGTCGACTGAGCCACCAGTACGATCGGGCTGCGGAACTCTACGAAAAGGTGTACCGCAAGGACCAAGGTCGCACCTACACCCAAGCCTTGCGCTGGCTTGCCGAAATGCAACTGTGTGCCGGCGATATCATAGCAGCCCAAGCCTCCTGGTCCAAGGTTTTGAAGCGTGAAAAGGATGAGGCCTCCGTGCTTCATGAACGCGCGTTGAATGCCCTGGAAGGGATCACCCTTGCCTTGGAGCCGACGTCGGCTGGATCCGTCGAGATCGTTCACGAACCCGCCCCATTGAACAGTTTCGATAGCGAGTTCGGCGCGCGCTATGGTCCTGACGGGACCCTCTACTTCGCCGGCTTGCACGGCGCCGTGAACGGATCGGGTGAGGTGGAGGATACCATGCACTACCGCACGCGCATCCATCGAAGCAGTGGTGTATCTGGGAACTGGTCCGCACCTGAGCCGTTGGAGGTCGTCGGTGACGGTGATGTTGCCAATCCAACTTGGACGCTCGATGGACAACGGATGCTATTCACCTATTGTCCGGTCAATGGCACGTGTCGTATCCATGTGAGCCCAGTAGGTGACGGTCTGCTCGACCCGGTTCCCCTTGAGGGACTCGGTGATGCCATGAGCACACAGCCGATGATCGTGGATTGGAACGATCGTGAGATGCTGCTTTTCGTGAGTGATAGAGCTGACGGAAAAGGCGGCACCGATATCTGGCAGGCCCGGTTGGAGAGCGGTCGTGCTGTGGAGGTCCACCCGTTGAACGGCAAGGTGAACACCGCTGGGAATGAACGCTCTCCTTGGTTCGTACCGAGTACGTCCACATTATGGTTCAGTTCCGATCACCTTCCCGGCCATGGTGGCTATGATGTGTTCACATCGACATTGGACAATGATGTGTTCGGTACTCCGGAAAACGCTGGTACACCGATCAACAGTCCTGCCAATGACCTTTATCCCATGCTCGATACTGCGCGTGGTGAAGGCTGGATCACCAGTAATCGGGCGGGATCCTTCGCCGCAAAGGGTGAGACCTGCTGCAACGACCTGTACCGCTGGGACATCAGCCGAATGGTCCGCGCCAACGTACCCGGAACGACAGATACCGTGAATGACCTCAACGAAGAGTCGGCTCTCGCTTTGGCCGCACTCCAGCGCAAATTCCCCCTTCGGCTCTTCTTCCATAACGACGAACCCGAGCCACGTTCCCGGAGCACCACGACCGAACTCGACTATCAGGATACCTACCTCGAATACAGGTCACTGCTTCCGGATTACCTGAACGGCCAAGAGGACCCGAATGCCATGACCCGGTTCTTCACCGAGGAGGTGGACCATGGAATGGCCTTGTTGGGTGAATTGACCCGGGCTCTGATCACCACATTGGATGCCGGCCGAAGCGTGACCATCGACGTCCGTGGACATGCCAGCCCTCTCGCCCGTAACGACTACAACATCGATCTTTCCAAACGGAGGATCCAAAGCTTGCGTAACCACTTGCGTACGGTGCTGGGTGGTCGATTGACCCCCTATCTGGACGGCAATGCGCCCAACGCAGCGATGCTGACCGTGCACGAACTTCCCTTCGGTGAGGACCGGGCAGCTTCGAGCGTCAGCGACGATCCAGCAACATTGGATCAATCGGTCTATAGCGTGGCTGCTGCTCGCGAGCGCCGCATCGAAGTGGTGGCGCTTGAACTCATGGACACCCAACGGACGGAACAAGGGACCATTCGGCTCATCAAGGAACTGGGCAACATCGAACAGGACCGTGAACGGGAGATCCCCTTCCTCATCCGGAACACCAGTGCAACGCCCATGCATCTTTTGGAGAGCACCGCCGACTGCGGCTGCACGACCACCGAGCTTCCCAAGGAGCCCATACCTGCGCAAGGTTCCCATGCCTTGTCCGTGCACTTCAGTGGTCGCGCTCCGTTGGGCCGTCTGATGCGCACGCTTTCGATCCGAACGGACGGCGAACCTGAACGTTTCGAATTGATCATTCTGGGGACGGTGATACCTTAGGCCGCATGCAACTGCTGCTCCTCTCCAACTCGACCCTTCCCGGTGAAGCGTTCTTCCATTGGCCGGCCGATCACGTCTCCGCGTTCCTGAATGGTCGAAAGCGCTTGGCTTTCGTGCCTTTGGCCGCCGTTCCCGGACAACAACCGGACTACGTGACCAAGGTGAGGAGTGTATTCGCTGCGATGGACGTGGAACTCGTCCCATTGATGGGAGAGGGTGATATGGACGCGTTGTTGGCGGGATGTGATGCGGTGGCCGTAGGTGGCGGGAACACGTTCCACCTGCTGCGCTCCCTGTACCGCAACGGACTGGTGCGCAGCATCGCACAACGGGTGCGGAATGGCATGCCGTATCTCGGGTGGAGCGCAGGTAGTAATGTGGCATGCCCCACGATCATGACCACCAACGATATGCCTGTGGTTGAGCCACCATCACTGCGCGCCATGCACCTCGTTCCCTTTCAGATCAACCCGCACTACACCGAGGCCACCATTGCGGGTCATGGAGGAGAAAGCCGGGATCAACGATTGTCCGAATTCCTGGAAGTGAACCCTGCCATGCCAGTGGTCGGATTGCGGGAAGGGTCACTCCTCCATGTGGTGGACCAACGTACCTCCCTGATCGGGCGTGATATGAAGTTGTTCAGGCATGGACGGCCTCCCTTGATCGTGGAAAATGGCAGCACCTTTCGAACGGATCTTACTGACCTCAAAAATGAATGATCGGTCCTTGGGACGCAGCTCTTTGTTCCCGCTTGTCCATTGTTCAGGATACGCCCTGACCGTTCATTCCAATTGTTCTGGCCAACCAGCGATCGACCATCCATGAAGAAGGTGAAGAGCCGTTCGGGGAAGGTGGGCCTTCCACCCGGGTCGATGATCCATGTAGGCGATGGAGAGGCGACCCGTTCATCCTTACGCTTGTTCACCTTCGATGCATCGGGATTCGAGGAACGAACGCTGGGCGACCTCAATGAATGCCGGTCCGTCATCAGCGAGCAGCGCGTCACCTGGATCGACCATGACGGACTGACATCCGAACTCATCCTGCAACAGGCCGGTGAATTGTTCAACCTGCACCCGCTCTTGCTGGAGGATGTGCTCAATACCGACCACCGGCCCAAAGTGGAGGAATACCAGGACACGATCTTCGTAGTGGCCAAGATGCTGGAGTTGGACGACGAGACCGGCGGCATTCATACGGAACAAGTCTGTTTCATCCTACGGAAAGGACTTGTCATCTCCTTCCAAGAACGGCCTGGGGATGTATTGGAGCCGATCCGGGACCGCATTCGTAAGGACCTGGGACGGGTCAGGCGGTCCGGGGCGGATTACCTGTTGTACGCACTCTTGGACGTCATCGTGGACCACTACTTCCTGATCGTGGAGGACCTCGGCAAGCGTATCGAACAACTGGAACGCAAGGTGCTCGTGAGGCCGGGCAATGAGGACCTCCTCACCATTCAAGAACTGAGAAGTATGCTTATCACCGTGGATCGGTATGTGACCCCGACCCGCGAATTGGCCGGCAGGCTCAATATCCTCCAGAACCCATTGATCGAGAAGCCCACCAGACGGTACATCAACGACCTCCAGGACCATACCGTCTATATCGCCGAGACGATCGGGACCTTCCGGGAAATGCTGAGCAGCCTGGAGAACACGTACCATGCCGGCGTGAACATGCGTATGGGACAGGTGATGAAGCTCCTTACCATCATCAGTACCATCTTCATTCCACTGACCTTCGTGGTGGGCGTCTACGGTATGAACTTCCGCCACATGCCTGAACTGGAATGGCGCTACGGCTATTTCGCCGTGATGGCCATGATGACGATGATATCGGTGCTCATGCTGCTTTGGTTCCGACGCAAGCGCTGGTTATGAGCCACCGTGTGATGGATCGGACAATTTCCATGATACCGTGCGTCGGACCTCACCGGCCTCTACTTTTGCACCCGGTGAAACGACCATGACCATCCGGACCGATCTCTCAGCTGCGAGCGATTACACCATCGTTCCAATGGTTGTAGCACCATGCCAAGCCTTCCGATGACGGCTCGTGGCGTATATGTTCGGGCCAGCACCATTGTGGCCGCACCCTCTTCGACCGACCCGACCCGCAGCAGACCTTCGGCCAGCATTCGGGTGCACGCCTTTCTCTTGTCCCCCACATCCGACACGCGCCTGCCCGATCCATGAAGACCCGCTACATCGACCTGATCGAACAGACCTTCGATTTCCCGAAGGACGAGTTCAAACTGGCTGATCACAAGTTGATATGGAACGACCTGCCACTCACTGAGCTACTTGAGAAGCATGGATCGCCCTTGCGCATCACCTATCTACCCAAGATCGGCGAGAAGATCGACCTTGCGCGGGCGAGCTTCAACAAGGCCATCCAGGACCATGGCTACGGTGGCCAGTACGAGTACTTCTACTGCACCAAGAGCAACCACTTCAGCTACGTCATCGACAAGGTGTTGTCCAAGGGGGTGAACCTGGAGACCAGCAGCGCCTATGACCTGGAAATGATCGAGCTATTGATCGAACGCGGCCGGATCACCAAGGACGCCACGATCCTATGCAACGGTTTCAAGGACGAGCGCTATATCAAAGGGATCGGTAAGCTGGCCAACCGCGGTTTCAACATCGTACCGATCATCGACAACATGTCGGAGATCTATGCCTTGGATGAGGTGATCGAAGGGAATTGCGATATCGGGATACGCATCGCCGCTGAGGAGGCTCCCAAGTTCGAGTTCTACACCAGCCGCCTGGGGATCGGGTACAAGGACATCATCCCCTTCTACATGCGGAACATCAGCAAGCAGAAGAAATTCCGCTTGAAACTGATGCACTTCTTCATCAATACGGGGATCACGGATACAGCCTATTACTGGAACGAACTCACCAAATGCGTGAACGTCTACTGCGACCTGTGGAAACTGTGCCGGACATTGGATACGCTCGACATCGGTGGTGGACTTCCGATCAAGAACAGCCTCAACTTCAGCTTCGACCTGGATTACATGATCGGCGAGATCGTGGGGCGTATCAAGGACATCTGTGAGGAGAACAAGGTGCAAGAACCCAACATTTTCAGCGAGTTCGGCAGTTTCACCGTGAGCGATAGCGGCGCTACCTTCTTCAGCATCGTTCACCAGAAGAAGCAGAACGAGAAGGAACGTTGGAACATGATCGACGGCAGTTTCATGACCACCCTCCCGGACACCTGGGCCATAAGCAAAAGGTTCATCATGTTGCCCATCAACAACTGGGACGATGAGTATGAGCGCGTTTTCCTGGGCGGAATGACCTGCGATAGCGACGACTATTACAACAGCGAACAGCACATCAACGCCATCTACCTTCCGAAGTTCCGCGAGGACCGTAGGCAATACATCGGGTACTTCAATACCGGCGCCTACCAGGATACGCTGGGAGGCTTCGGTGGGATCCAACATTGCCTGATCCCCAAACCAAAGCACGTGCTCATCGACCGCTTACCGGACGGCACGTTGACCGATCGGGTCTTCGCAGAGCAGCAGACCGCTGAACGCATGCTCCAATTATTGGGCTACCTGCCGATGGATGAACCCGGAACCCGGAAGGACCCATGACCACTTGGTCAACGTATACCGCGGATCACCTGGACGTTCAACGATCCGACCTTCCCGGTCGATCTTTACGCAAGCTTCTTTGCCATTGGATGAGCGGCATTCGCACACCGCTTCTATATTTCGCCCCTGAACCACTGAAATGAGCACCGTCCGCCCCCTATCGGCTTTCATGGAGAAGCACTACCTGCACTTCAATGCAGCTGCACTCGTGGATGCCGCCCAAGGCTATAAAGCCCACTTGGCCAAGGGCCGGAAAATGATGGTGACCTTGGCGGGTGCCATGAGCACCGCAGAACTCGGAAAGATCTTCGCTGAGATGATCCGTCAGGGCAAGGTGGACATCATCAGTTGCACCGGCGCCAACCTGGAAGAGGATGTGATGAACCTGGTCGCTCATGACCACTACGAGCGTGTGCCTCACTACCGGGACCTCACCCCGGCCCAGGAGCGCGACCTGTTGGACCGTGGCATGAACCGCGTGACGGATACCTGCATCCCCGAGCACGAGGCCTTCCGGCGCCTGGAGAAGCACGTGGTGGACCTTTGGACCGCTGATGACAAGAGCGGCAACCGTCGTTTCCCGCATGAGTACTTCTATGAGATGATCCGTTCTGGTGTACTGGAGCAGTACTACCAGATCGACCCCAAGGACAGTTGGATGGTGGCCGCCGCCGAGCGCAACCTGCCCATCATCTGTCCCGGATGGGAGGATAGCACCCTCGGCAACATCTTCGCTGGCCATTGCATCGTGGGGGACTGTAAGCCCGGGATGATGAAGAGCGGCATCGAGTACATGATGTTCCTGGCGGATTGGTACACCAACAATTGTGGTCCTGACGGGATCGGCTTCTTCCAGATCGGGGGGGGGATCGCCGGTGACTTCCCCATTTGTGTGGTGCCCATGCTACATCAGGACCTGCAGCGTGAGAGCATCCCGTTCTGGAGCTATTTCTGCCAGATCAGCGATAGTACCACCAGCTACGGAAGCTATAGTGGCGCCGTTCCCAATGAGAAGATAACCTGGGGCAAGTTGGATATCGACACGCCCAAATTCATCATTGAAAGTGACGCTACTATCGTGGCGCCCCTCATCTTTGCCTACGTCCTCGATATGTGAGCACCCCTCCCCATGCAACGCCTGATCCGCTCCTTCAACACGCTGACCGACGCGCTCAAGGAAACCCTCCAGGAGCAGTATCCTGACGGCATCGATAGCACCCACATCAAGACCATCCCGACCGCCAAGGGGGATATCCTGAGGGTCATCGAACTGCGTACCGCCGATGCGCTTTACCTGATCAAGATCAACCCCGAGAGCCGCGCCGAGATCGAAGAGTTCCTCGATCAAGAGGATGCAGCTCCGGTGGGTGACGATCTGGAAGAAGGTGGTGGTCTCGATGCCGATGATACCGGCGGCGACAGCGACGACGATGGTGGCGAGGACGAAGCCGAGGACGATGGTGGTGAGGACGATGACCCCGCCGATGACGACGGTGGTGCGGACGACGACGAGGACTGAGCGCACCCGACTAACCCGGCCCTGCTGATAACCCATCGACGGCCCCGATCCTTCCGGTCGGGGCCGTTGCTATTTTGGGGCATCCGATATCCACCCCATGCACGGCACCTTCCACATCGCCTTTGCCACCACGGACCTCAAACGGATCAAGGCCTTCTATGGCAAGTTCCTAGGTTGCCGCGAAGGGCGCAGCGCCGAAAGTTGGGTGGACTACGACTTCTTCGGACACCAACTGACCATACAGCAGGTGCCCAAACTGATCAAGACCGCGCGGATCTACAACCCGAAGTCCAATGTGCCCAGCGACCACTGGGGCATTGTGCTGAGCATGGCCGATTGGAAGAAGCTGCGCGACAAATTGAAGAAGGTGGGACACCCTTTCTACATCGAACCCCGCACGGTGATGAAGGGTGAGGTGGGCGAACAGGTGAGCATGTTCATCGAGGACCCCGACGGGCACGCGATCGAGTTCAAGGCCTTCCCCGATCCGGAGGACGTGTTCAAGAAGTCTTGACCATACACACCTTCACGGTGTTCCCTCCCTTGAGGATGATCGTGCCTCAAGACGGCACCTGCGTTGTTACAGATCGACCGGGCTATGAGCCCTTCCTTCCGATGTCCGCGTTCCAGTGGGTCGCTAGTGGTCCCAAACCGTATCCGAGGTGGGCGCACAACGGCTTGAGTCGAAAATTCGATCGCCACTACGGGATGATGATCCGGTCTGTGCTGCTACCGTGGCATCTGTTGCAGGCCCCGTCCGATATGGCTTCAGCCATGAACGCCGTGTCACCATTGTGGATCAACGCTGGGAAAAGACCATTGCCGAAAGCGATAGCCTCTGAGGTGTAGATATTCCCGGATGCATCGCTCTGTATGGACAACCGGATATCCCCGGTTCCAAGCGGTCCTGTGAACAGCCGGACCTGATGGCCTGTCGCGGGTGCCGTTCCATCGCTGTTGTAGATCGTGCCTGCCACTTTCCAGCAGACCTCCCCCTCACCATCGGGGAGGTGGCACTGCATGCAATTGGCTCCCGCATTGTGGCTGGAACGCCCGATCGAACTCAGGGGGCCACTTTCACATTTGCCATGCCTGCACGCGGGTACCAGCATCGTGATGGCGAAAAGACCGATGGCGCATTGGAGCAACTCAACTACCCGCTTCACCCTTCAAAGATAGGCCGCTAGCAAGGTTGCACCACCTTGGCGGGAATGCCTGAAAAAGTGCTTGTCCGCTAGGGATAGGTGCGCTGAGCAATAATGTCGCCCTGTTCAGCGGACTGCTCCGCAAAAACAAGGACCCCATCATTGAAGATCAGGCGACCGGAGGAGCCGTTGGTCCCGTCACGGAACTCCCAAGTGCCTTCACGTTGACCGCTGCGAAAGGCCGCCCGCGCCACCACGGCACCGCTCTCGGTGTACTGCTTCCATTCGCCGTCGCGCTTGCCCTGAAGGAAGGCTCCCATCTCCTTCACCTTGCCATTCTCATGGTAGGTGATGAAGTGGATACGGTCACCCTCGCTGTAACGGGTCGCCTTCAACGTGCCATCCGGCCAGCGCTCCTGACCAAGCAGTTCCTGCGCTGAGAGCGTGCCCAGCGACAATAGGGATACGATGACCAGGAGGATGCGCATGTGTTCGTGTTTCGACCTTGGATACGTCCAAAGGTACACGAATGTTCACCTCGTGTTAACATAGGCTTAACATGAACTCTTCAACGGCTCACCGTTCATTCCCCTCCGCTCCTTCGGTGACCGGCGGCGAACGGCGAAGCAGGAGGAAGCCGATCGTGCCTGCCAGCACCGAAGCCACGAGAATGCCCAACTTGGCCTGTTGCCGCAGCAGGGGGGAAACAAAGGCCAGTTCATTGACGAACAACGACATGGTGAAGCCCACCCCGGCGAGAATGGCGGCACCGACGAGATGGCTCCACGTGAGCACCGGTCCGATGCGTGCCCAGCCCAGGCGTACGAAGATCCAGCAAGTGAGCAGGATCCCCAGCGGTTTCCCCAGCAGAAGGCCCAGACCTACGCCCAGGGTGACCGAACTGGCGAGCGCCGCACCGATATCATCCGGCAGTTCAACGCCCGCATTGGCCAGGGCGAAGAGCGGCATGACCCCGAACATCACCAGGGGCTGGAGCTTGTGCTCCAAGCGCTGGAGCGGGGTCTCCGCGTTCTCGCTGGCCTCATCGATCTTCTCGATCACGTGCAACTGCTCCTCGGTGAGCGTGGGAAGTTGGTTCGGCTTCAGCGCGGCGAACTCGCGCACATACTTGGTGATGCGCCTGATGTAGGTGACCTCGTCCATCCGCGTCACGGCGGGGATGGCGAAGGCCGCGAGCACCCCGGCCACCGTGGCGTGGATGCCGCTGAGCAGAAAGGCCGTCCACATCCCACCGATACCGAACAGGGCGTAGTACCACGGACTGCGAACGCCCAACACATTGCCGGCGACGAGCATGAGCAGGAACCCAGCTCCGATCGCCAGGTTGATGAAGCTGATATCCGACGTGTAGAAGATGGCGATGACCAGCACCGCTCCAAGATCATCGGCAATGGCCAATGTGGTGATGAAGACCTTGAGGGCGACGGGTGCCCGGCTGCCCAACAGGGCCAACAGTCCGATGGCGAACGCAATGTCCGTGGCCATGGGGATGCCCCATCCCGCATGGGATTCACCGCTCGGATTGAACAAGAGAAAGATCAGCGCGGGCACGATCATGCCGCCAAGACCGGCCGCTACGGGAAGCACCGCATCACGGGGACGCGACAGTTCGCCCCCGACCACTTCGCGTTTCAGTTCGAGGCCGACCAGGAAGAAGAACATGGCCATGAGGCCATCATTGATCCAATGGTGCAGCGTGCGTTCCAGCTTCCATTCGTCGAAGCTGATGGCCATGGTATGTTCCCACAGGTGATGGTAGCTCTCCTTCCAGGGCGAATTGGCCCAGACCATGGCGATCATGGCCACCACGAAGAGGAGGATCCCGCCGGTGGATTGATCGCGCAGGAAATCGTGGAAGGGCCTACGCAAACGATCGATGGGATACTGACGCATAGGGTACAAGATAACCCCGCCCCCTACCGGGCTCAGAACGACAGCCTCCCTTGCTGCTCCATGGCCAGGCGCAACTGCCCCACCTCCTTGCGCAGCTCCACCACGCTTCGGGCGAGTTCATCCCGGCTCATGTTGGGTTCGGGCAGCTCGGCACTGATGAAGTGCACGAACTTCCAGATCTCGAGCACATTGGTGACCTGCACCTCGTATGGTGCGTACAGCGGGTTGGTGCTGCACAGCAGTAGGGTGCCCTTCTCCTTCAGCTGGTTGTAGGCCACCTTGAAGACGATGCCATCATCCTTGGTGACCACGATGTACGGCTGGCCATCGCGGACGGTCTGCCAGTTCTGCACATACTCGCCGGTGACCCAGGAACCGTCCGCCACGGGCGGCATGCTGTCGCCGCTGATCTGGAAGGTGCGATACTTCCGGTCGCGCGCCAGGAAGGGCATCTGGAAGGTGGGCAGGATGCTGATGTACTCCGGATCGGCGTAGCCCAGCGCGTAGCCGGCCTTTGCCTTCTCGGGAACCAGCTCCACGTTCTCGCGGTCCTCGCGATCGACCGTGGTGGCCAGCACACGCAGGCGCCGACCGCTGAGGTCGATGTCACCACCGCGCTCCAGCACGCCCATCTGGCTGTCGCTGAGGGCACCCAGATCATCGCGCAGCAGTTTGTCGATGCTCACCTTGAAGTATTCACTCATGCGCACGAGCAGCTCGAACGAGGGTTCGGCGGTGCCGTTCTCGTAGCCGCTATAGCTGGAACGTTTCACCTCGAGGGCGATGGCGGTCTCTTCCTGCGAGCGGCCACGGCGGGTGCGCAGGAGTTTGATGTTGGAGCCGAAGACGGGGTTTGCCATGTGAAGAGTGTCTTATGTCGGTTGCAGGACTGTCTTATGCTGTGGGGCGGTGATCATGCGTCGGCTGGTTTGAAGCCGATGGGTTTGCGCGCCTGTTCCGTGGGCGAGACCAATTCCGTGAGGTGATCGAAGATGGCCTGGATCTCATTGTCGTGTACGGAGATACGCTCCTCCAACTCCCTCAGCTTGTCCAGTACATTCTCCGGGGAATGGAAGACCTCCCGCATGCGGTTGAATACGCGGATAATGTGAATGCTCACGGCGATGGCCTGTTCGCTGCGAAGCACGTTCGCGAGCATGAGTATGCCGTGCTCGGTGAAGGCGAAGGGTACGTACTTGATGTTCTGACCTCGTTTCAAGGTCGCATTCGGCGACCTTGAGGCAGCTGGCATGTTCAAGGTCACAAATTGTGACCTTGAAACTTCCGCCTCTTCGATCCTTAGTTCGAACATGAAATCCTCCGGGAAACGCTCCATATTCCGGCGCACCGCCTGTTTGAGCGCCTTGACCTGCACGCCATAGAGCTCGGCAAGGTCACGGTCAAGCATCACTTTCTGCCCACGGATATAGTGGATGCGGCCGGTGATAGCGGCATCGGGCGGAGCCACGGCCTTGTAAGTAGCGGGTGGCTCCATGACGAGGGTGTACATGGCCGTGTTCATGCTTCGTCGGGTTCAGCACCAGCAGGGTCCAGCGGGATAGAAGGGGGGCTGAGCAGTTCTTTGAGCTCTTGCAGCATACCCTTGATATCGTGTCCTTCGCCACCGGCGCGTTCCTCCAGTTGATCCAGGCGGATCAGGATATCCTGGTTGGCGACCACCACATCGCGCATGCGTAGGAAGAGGCGGATGATGCGCAGGTTGAAGGCCATGGCCCGCTGGGTACGCAGGAGTAGGCCTACTGTAAGGATGCCCACCTCCGTGAAGGCATGGACCGGGGCCTTTGGACCTGATGCCACGGTCCCCGAACGCGACCGCGCCGCGGCCAGTTCATCGGGTGTAAGGAGAAGGATACTGACCTCCTCGAAATAGGCCCCACCGGCCCGCACCAAGGCCTTGATCCGCTTCAATGACACACCGTGGAGCGCGGCCAGATCACGATCCAACAGCACGTGCTGCCCACGGACCACGATGACCTTGCGCGCCAAGTGCCGATCCAACAGTTCGGTGATGCCGTAGCGGCCCGCTGGCTCGTGTACCACGAAACGCTGCAAGGGCAGCAGCTCCGTGTAGGTGGGCTTGTGGAAGGTGCTATTGATCGCCAGGGTTCCCATCATTTCGTTGATCAGTTATCCGACGGACAAATCTAATGACTATTTTACTGACCGCAACATGACGGTTAATTTGTCAGAACGGAACTGTTGGCCGGACGGGGACCTCCGCCAGGGATGGGAGCGGCAGCCCCCGCACGGCCGGGCCTTGTGGAGGCGTGCAACGAGGAGGTCCGCCGTACGGCGGAACCCCGCAGTGCCGCCACCGCTGGACCGGCCGTGCGGGACTATAGCGGACAGCCCGTTCCCGCCGCTTTGGGCGGGAGGCGGCCAAAGCACCCACATTGATCGAAGCACCGTAGCGCCTTCCGCTGTACAGCGGAACCACTGGGTCGACCTGTTAGCGTTGTGCTGATGGCAGCAGTGCGAATGAAAAATGTAGAATGATCAACGGCGAACGAACGATCCTCCACTTGGACCTCAACACCTTCTTCGTGAGCGTGGAGCGGCTGGAGAACCCCAAGCTGGTGGGCAGGCCCGTGCTGATCGGCGCCGACAGCGACCGCGGCGTGGTGGCCAGTTGCAGCTACGAGGCACGTGCCTTCGGGGTGCGCAGCGCGATGCCGATGAAGATGGCCAAGCAGCTGTGCCCGGAGGCGATCATCCTGCGCGGCGATAGTGGCGCGTACCTGAAGAAGAGCGATGAGGTGACGGAGATCATCCGTGCGCAGGTGCCGCTGTTCGAGAAGAGCAGCGTGGACGAGTTCTACGTGGACCTGAGCGGCACCGACAAGTTCCACGGCAGTCGCAAGCTGGCGGTGGAGCTGCGGCAGAAGATCATCAAGGATAGCGGGCTGCCGAATTCGTTCGGACTGAGCATCAACAAGACCGTGAGCAAGGTGGCCACCGGCGAGGCCAAGAACGGCGTGGGCGAGTGGTACGTGGAGCGCGGCACGGAGAAACCCTTCCTGGCGCCGATGCCCATCGAACGGATCCCCGGTGTGGGCGAGAAGACCGCGCACCTGTTGCGCAGCATGGGCGTGGCAAAGATCCACACGCTGCAAGAGCTGCGCGTGGATCTGATGCAGCGGCTGCTGGGCGAGCATGGCCCGGTGCTGTGGCGCAAGGCGAACGGCATCGATGACAGTCCGGTGGTGGCCTGGCACGAGCGCAAGAGCATCAGCACGGAGCGCACGTTCGAGCGCGACACCATCGATGTGGTGAAGCTCAAGGGCATGCTCACCGCCATGGCCGAGAGCCTCGCCTTCCAATTGCGCAAGGGCGATAAGCTCACCAGCTGCATCGCGGTGAAGATCCGCTATGCCGATTTCAACACGCACACCAAACAAGTGCGCATCGGCTACACGGCCTGCGACCACATCATACTCCCAGCGGTACACGACCTGTTCCGCGCGCTGTACGACCGCCGGCAACGGATCCGATTGATCGGCGTGCGCTTCAGTCACTTGGTGGGCGGCGGGCACCAGATGGACGCCTTCACCGACACGCAGGAGGCCATGGACCTGTACCAGGCGATGGACAGGATCCGCAAGCGCTTCGGCGACCGCACCGTCATGCGCGCGGCAGGTATGGAGGCGAAGAGTATCGGGAGGATGGACAATCCCTTCGATGGGCAGGCGCCGGTGTTGTTGGCGAACCGCAGAACGTAGGGAAGACTCAAGTTACAAGTGTCAAGGCACAAGGCAACAAGGTTCACGATGCGCCAGACCTTGATCACTTGATACTTGTGCCTTGTGCCTTGTGTCTTGAGTCTTGTTCCGGGCGTGCCCCTCCCCCGGCTCACAGGCCGGGGCTCGGGTCGCGCTCTTCATTCCAAGTCCTCGCAGCCCTCGTTCCTCGGGCTGCTGTGGGCTTTCCACTACGATCGCTCACGCGGGTTCCCGGCCGTATCCCCTCACTCCTTCACCACCCGCACAGCCTTCCCTTCCACAGTGCGGAGGAAGTACGAACCTGCAGGAAGAGCGCTCAGATCGATGGTGTTGGTGCCGGGCACCAATCGTACCGTGCGCAGCACCTCGCCTGTTGCGGTATGTAGCGCAGCGGTAGTCCCGTTTCCTTCATGGTGCACCTGTACGATCGAACGAGCGGGTACGGGCCATGCATCCAACCCACCCAGCTTACTGACCGGAACGATCCCCGTGTTGATGCCTGACAGCTCAGCGAAAGCAGCGTACTGAGCACCGACCTCACCGATGGTATGCGGTCCGAAAGTGAAGGGACCGCGAACGTGCGCAGCGATGTGTACAGACCCAGGCTCCGCAGAAGCGGTGATGGTGCGTGCCTCGAACCATCCTGTGTTCACCTCACCGTCCGAGGACCAGAGCGCACTGCCATCCGTAGCGAATGCCACCACAGCGACGACATGGTCCGTGAGCACACTGCTGCCCGTAGTAACGCCGTTGCCCCAATCCGTTGTGCCGCGCGCGTCACCGATGAGGTACACGGTGCCATCGGGGTCCAGTGCGATGCAGGGGCCTTTGCTGCGGCTCAGATTGCCGGTTATTGGTGCCGGTGTTAGCGGCGCACTTTCCACCACCCAGATGAATTCCCCCATACTGTCCAAGCGCGTCAGGAAGACCTCTTCCGACCAGTTGGGGCCGTGTAATTCCAGGTCGCCCCATTGCGTGCCATCGAAGATCCCCCCTGCGAGGTAGGCATGGCCATCCGCGGTGGCGACGACCTGTGGCTCTTGGAACGTGATATCATCGGCGAACTCGGCGAAACCGGCCGTGCCATCGGGCTTGTAGCGCAGCACGAACATCGAGTACCCTGTTGTACCTTCATTGGTGAAGGCCTCCCCGCCGAACGCGAAGCCGACGTTCTCGCATCCGCCGCTCATGTACAGCCCGCCCCAGGGGTCGAAGCTGATCGTCCCCAGCGTCCGCACACCGTCCACGATGCGGGTCTCCATGTCCGCACCACTTTCATCCACACGCACCGCTTTGCCCACACCCCACTCGGAAACGGCATACCACAAGCGCCCCTGGGGATCCAGCGCCAGCGAGGGAATGCTCAAGGCTTGATCGTGAACGAAGGAGAGGTTCCGCGTCCATTCGATCAGGCCCGTGTTGAGGTCCACCGCCAACAGGAACAGGTTCTCGTTCCACATTCCCTGACCAGGCACACCACCCAGCACCGAACCATCGCACACCTGCATGGCACCCATGAAACTGCCGGCGAAGAACGCGCGGCCATCCGCCGATACAACGGCACTCTTCAGGCTCACCGAATCGCTCAGAGCGCAGGACCAGATCGGGAAGCCATCCAGATCCATTGCCTCCATGACGGCAGCGCCATAAAGCGTCTGGCCGTAAACGAAGTCGCCCGTGGTGTTGCGACCGACCACCAGACGCCCGGGGGCGGATGCCATCACCTCAGAGGGCATCGCGGGGTTCGAATCGAAATCGATGGAGGCGCTGGTGAGCCAATCGCACTGTTGTGCGTTGATCAACGAGGTGCTGGCAAGCAGGGAGAGCGTAAGCAGTTGGCGCATGGAAGAAGGATCGGCAATAAGACAACTGCAGCGGGCAACGCGTTGCCTGCCCCGACTTACTCCTTCACGAATCGGGAATACGTCGTGCCACTGCCGGTCCCGATCACCAACATCCACGTTCCGGGGGCCAGGTCGCCGACATCGATGGTATTCGAACCGGTGACCTTCACTTCGGCGCTGCGGCCAAGAACATCCATTGCAACAGCACGGAGGACAGGAATGTTCAAATTGGAGAGGCGGAGCACATCCCTTGTGGGGTTCGGAAATAGGAGTGGTTCCTGCTGTCCCGCTTCATCCATACCGACGTTCAGGACGACCAGCACGGTATCGCTGTTCCATTGGCAGCCCGAGGCATCGGTCACCACGGCGTGGTACTGGCCGGTCTGTTGCGCCACATGCGAGGCACTGTCGCCGCCAACGGACACGCTGCCATCGAAGACCCAGGCGTAACTCACGCCACCTTCCACCCAGAGCGAATCGTTCAGCACTTGTACAGCGTAGTCAGGATCGGTAAGTTCTTCCACGTACACCGTATCGACCCGTACCTGTCCGTTCGCGTCGGTCACTTCGACGATATGGATGTCAGCACATAGGTCTCCAATGATGGACCCACCGCCGCCCTGGCTCCAACTGTAGGTGAACGGTCCGGTGCCCTGGGTGAAAGCGACCGCCGTTCCGTTGCACGATCCGGGGCATACGTCCGTGGCGTACAGGCTCACATCGAAGGTGGTGTCCGTGGCAGAGACCATCATGGCATCGCCGTTCGATACATCATCGATGGTGGTGCTGCCATAGGTGACCAGGCCCCAGTAGTATCCGCCGAAGTACAATTGGTGAGGCTCCGCGGACTGCCGGTGGATGCAAAGGGGCACATCGCGTTGGTTGCCGCCGGCCCGCTGCGCCCAGACCACTTCACCATCGCCATCGATCTTCATGATCGCGATGTCCTCGCCACCGGCACTGGAAAGTGTGGTGCCGAAGAGATCGACGGCAGCGTTGAACTGCACGGCTACATAGGCATTGCCCTGTCCATCCGCTGCCAGGCTCCAACTCAGGTCACGTTGCGTGGACCCGGTGCTCTTACCCCATTGATAGGTACCGTCCGCATCGAACTTCAGGATCATGAAGTCATCGTTGCTGCTCACAGAAACGAGGGTATCATCCGGCAGGAACATGCTTCCCCAGAGCCTGCCCACCATGAACACATTGCCCAGGGTATCAGCCGAGATACCCATACCCTCGTGGTCGC
>ERZ795056.1589-NODE-1589-length-26552-cov-5.123410_pt1 | contig 26552 bp, 24 predicted proteins | sample MGYA00375140_ERZ795056 | MGnify/ENA primary metagenome ERZ795056 (study PRJEB30185, sample SAMN05720227) | activated sludge metagenome | isolation source: Anaerobic digester | place: USA | collected 2015-03-09 ... | reverse complement strand
AGATCACCCCCAATGAAGTTCTTGGCCGAGTGGTAGTAATTCGAAGCGTTAAAAAAATAGAGAAGTCCTATTGATCTATAAAATCAAATAAGTATAGAATCTATTGATCTAACTTAGATCAAACCGTTTACAAAGGGGATAACATGGCAGAATCATTAGTAGTTACCAGCAAAGTAAAAAAATACATCAAAGAAAATGCAAGTATGAACACATCTTCAGAAACGATTGATATTTTAAGTAAAGCTGTTGAACAACTTTGTAAAAAAGGGATTGAAAGCGCAAAAGCTGAAGGCCGAAAAACAGTTATGGCTCGCGATATTATTATCGATCACCTTTAAATTAGATTAGAAAATTAATTTTTTATAAGCCCTTTTAATTGATCCCAGGTCAGTAAGGTGACTCCTAGGTTTTGCGCTTTTTCGGCCTTCGATCCGGGATCATCACCTACAATAAGATAATTCAATTTTGAACTTACAGCGGATAACATCCGACCGCCATTGGCTTCGATAAAATCCTTGGCCTCGTCTCGTCGGACAGGAAGAGTTCCAGTAATAAGAAAAGATTTATTGTTTAATGGTCCCGAATGAAGAGGGCCTGCGGATTTAAGCTGCACTCCGAGAGAAAGAATTTTTTGAACTTCTGTTTTTATCGTTGGATTTTGTAACCATGTTAATATGGACTTGGCGACTTTTGGACCAATTTCAGGAATCGTTAAAAGTTCAACTTCTGTAGAGTTCAAAAAATTATCCATGCTTTGAAAGTGTTGAGCCAACAGTTTCGCCGTTTGTTCTCCAACAAAACGAATACCCAAAGCATAGATAAAACGGGCCAATGTTGGGTTTTTGCTTTTTTCCACGCTGGATAGGATGTTTTCCACAGACTTTTCCCCTTGGCGCTCTAGGGATAAAAGTTTTTCTCGATCTAATAAAAAAAGATCTGAAAAAGCTTTTACTTGGCCCGCATCTACAAGAGCCTCAATCAGACGATCGCCAAGGCCGTCCATATTTAAAGCTCGTCGAGATATGAAATGCTTTAAAGACTCTTTAAGAATGGAAGGACACAATGGATTAAGGCATCTTAGAATAACCTCATTTTCCATTTTTTGAGCCAAGTGATTACAACTAGGGCAATGCTGTGGAATAAAAAAAGGTATTGTTTCTAAGGGGCGTTTAGAGGTTAAAACACTGACCACTTCAGGAATCACATCGCCGGCTCTTTGGACAAGAACGGTATCTCCAATACGAATATCTTTTTTTGTAATTTCATCTTGATTGTGAAGAGTGGCATTGGTGATTGTCACCCCACCCACTTTTATAGGTTTCATAATTGCCACAGGGGTAAGCGCACCAGTTCGTCCCACCTGAACGACAATATCCTCAATCACTGTTTCGGCCTGTTGAGGTTTAAATTTTGCAGCCGTAGCCCACCGAGGGCTTCTCGCTACAAAACCCAAAGACTCTTGCAATTTTAAAGAATTGACCTTGATGACAATGCCATCAATATCAAAGGGAAGCTTCGGCCGTTGTGACTCAATAAAATGATAATATTCTGCAGCCTCTGATGCATTTTTGCACTTAGATAATAATTTTGCATTATAAGAAAATAAGGTTGGAATCCCTGCTTTTGAAAAATAATGTTCTAATTCTTCTTGAGTGTCCATTTCTAGGCCCTCAACTTTTCCCAAAGAATAGGCTAAAAAACGCAAAGGCCGTTGGGCCGTAATGCGGGCATCAAGTTGACGAACGGTTCCGCTGGCCGCATTTCTGGGGTTGGCAAAAGTCAGTTGACCATTCTCTTGCTGTTGAAGATTGAGCTGAGCAAAATCTTCTTTAAAAATCAAAACCTCACCACGGACTTCAAGTAAAGTGGGAGGATGAGGATCCTTAAGTTTTAAGGGAACACCCCGAATCGTTCGAATGTTTTCAGTAACATCTTCGCCAATGAGCCCATCCCCTCGAGTAATGGCTTGGGTGTAAAGTCCATTTTTATAGACAATTTCTAGGGCCAGTCCATCGAGTTTAGGTTCACAAAAATATTCAATATCATTTTCTTGTCCAGATCCTAGCCCAGAAAATTTTTTTACCCGCTCGTCAAACTCCAAAATTTCTTCTGTTGAGTACGTATTCGCCAGAGAAAGCATTGGAAGATTGTGAGCCACTTTTGTAAAAGCCTCAAGAGGAGCTCCCGCAACGCGTTTTGTTGGGGAGTCCGAAGAATTCAATTCGGGATGCTGTAGTTCCAAATCCTGAAGCTCTTTATAAAGTTGATCATATTCAAAATCAGTGATTTCTGGCTTATCTAAAACATAATACAAATAATCGTGGTGTTGGACCTTTTGTTTTAAATCAGTGTAATAATCAAAATAATTTTCAGGGTGGCTTTTGTTTTTCATTGAAAAATCACTTTAGCGATGAGTTGATGACAAATCAATAGTTAGAACTTAGGATCATAAATAGGTAAATTAAAAAACAGGTAAATTATGATTGATAAAAAAACGATCAAAAAAATAGCAGAGTTGTCCCGTTTAGAAGTCTCAGATGTTGACGCTGAGGAGTATTCTGTACAATTAAGCAAAGCCCTTCAGTTTTTTGAACACATTTCTAAGGTGGATACCCACCAAATCGAACCCATGATCACCCCTGTTGAAATAGAGTCCTTTTGGAGAGAAGATATTGTGAATCAAGAATATACTGCAGAAGAGATGATTAAAAATGCTCCAGAAAGTCTAGGGCACTTGTTTAAGGTTCCTCCGGTTGTGTAAATATTATTTAAAAGAGGTCTGGTTTTGGAAATTTCAAATTTATCGATAAAAGAAACACAAAAAATCCTTTTAGAAAAAAAAATAAGCGCCTATGAGTTGACTCAATATTATTTGGACCGCATTGAAAAGCTGGATCCGCAAATAAATTCCTATATCACTGTAAATGAAAAAGCCCTTGAAGAGGCCAAAGCTATAGATCAAAAAATATCTAAGGGCGCCACCATCGAATCTTTTTCTCTTTTGGGGATTCCCATGGGAATTAAAGATATGTTGTGCACAAAAGGAATTAAAACAACAGCGGGTTCAAAAATGCTCGAGAATTTTATTCCACCCTATGATTCTACGGTGGTCTCTAGATTAAAAAATCAAGGAGCGATTCTTTTAGGAAAACTCAATCAAGATGAATTTGCAATGGGATCGAGCAGTGAAACTTCTTACTATGGGCCAGTAAAAAATCCATGGAATTTAGATTGTGTTGCTGGAGGATCTAGTGGTGGATCCGCGGCGGCGGTGGCGGCTGAACTGGCTCAATTTACTATTGGGACAGACACAGGGGGATCCATTCGACAGCCCGCTCATTTTTGTGGTGTTGTCGGAGTTAAGCCCACCTACGGTAGAGTGAGTCGCTATGGGATTGTTGCCTATGCTTCGAGCTTGGATCAGGCGGGGCCGCTGGCAAAAAATGTAGAGGACGCCGCTCTTATTTTAGAGACTATTGCGGGACATGATTCTATGGATTCTACAACGTCTCAGCGAAAAAAGGAGCCTTGGAGTGAAAATTTAAATGCGAATATAAAGGGTCTTCGCGTGGGTCTTGTGAAAGAATACCGAACAGATCAACTTTATCCAGATGTAGAAAAAGTCTATGCAGAATCTATAGAAACATTAAAAAAATTGGGTGCAGAAATTAAAGAAATTTCCCTTCCTCTGACTGAATTTGGAATTCCTGTATATTACTTAATTGCTTCCAGCGAGGCTTCGAGCAATTTAGCTCGGTACGATGGAGTAAGGTATGGGCATCGTGCCGAATTTAAAAATTTATCTGCAGTAGAATTAGAAAAGTTTTATGGACAAACGCGTGGAGAAGGTTTTGGTAAAGAAGTTCAACGAAGAATAATGTTGGGTACCTATTGTTTATCAAGCGGCTATTTTGATGCCTATTATAACAAAGCCAGTCAGGTGCGCCGTTTGATTTCAAATCAGTATCAAGAGGCCTTTAAAAGTTGTGATGTTTTACTAAGCCCCGTGACAACCTCTCCAGCATTTAAATTAGGCGAACGCATTTCAGATCCTTTAACAATGTATTTAAACGATATATTTACGATCACTGTGAATTTGGCGGGATTGCCAGGAATGAGTGTTCCTTTTGGAATATCTAAGGGAGGACTTCCCATTGGAGTTCAATTAGTGACCGCGCCCTTTGAAGAACAAAAAATGTTAAATGTGGCCTATGCTCTCGAGATGAACTCAAACACAAAAGGAGCTCGACCCAATGTCTCTTAATGTTTCTTCGGATAGAGGATATGAGGCCGTGATCGGTCTAGAAATTCATGCGCAACTTAAAACACAAAGTAAAATGTTTTGCTCGGACTCTACAACCTTTGAGGCAGGAGATAACGAAAACACGTCTCCTGTGAGCGTTGGATTGCCCGGAAGTTTACCTGTCGTTAACAAAAAAGCGATAGAGTTTTCAGTAAAAACCGGCCTAGCATTAGGGTGTCAAATCCGACGAACCTCGGTGTTTTCTCGAAAAAATTATTTTTATCCAGACTTATCAAAAGGGTATCAAATTTCACAATATGATTTACCCATTTGTTATAATGGCGGTGTTCGTATTAAAACAGAAAATGGATTCAAAAGGATTCCCATTGAACGCGCCCACATGGAAGAGGATGCAGGGAAAAGCACTCATCAAGGGGATTATACGTTAATTAATTACAATCGAGCGGGAATTCCCCTGTTAGAAATTGTTTCTGGTCCCGATATGCATTCGGCGATAGAGGCCGCGAATTATGCACGAACCGTTTGGCAAATTGTTAGATATTTGGGTGTGTGTGATGGAAATTTAGAAGAGGGCTCCCTCCGTTGTGATGTAAATGTCAGTGTTCGTAAAATCGGTGTTGAAAAATTAGGAACAAAAGTTGAAATTAAAAACATTAATTCCTTTAGATTTATCGAAAAGGCCATTGATTTTGAAATTGAAAGACAAATAGATGTATTGGAATCTGGACAAAAAATAATTCAAGAAACTCGTTTGTTTGATCCAGATAAAAATAAAACATTTTCAATGAGAACAAAAGAAGACGCTCAAGACTATAGATATTTTCCCGATCCCGATCTGTTGCCTGTTCATCTTACAGAGGAATACATTGAAAATATTCAGAAATCATTACCCGAACTTCCACTTGATAGATCCGAGAGATTTCAAAAAACACAGGGGCTGCCAGAAACTGATGCTGCACTTTTGACTTCAGAAAAAGCCTTGGCAGATTATTTTGAAATGGCAGCAACACAATCTGGAAATCCAAAAGCTACAGCGAATTGGATTATGACAGAAGTTTTAAAAGAGTTAAATGCGTCTGGAAAATCTATATTGGATTGCCCTGTTTCTCCAGTCCATCTTGGAAAACTCATACATGAAATTGACCAGGGACAAATTTCTGGAAAAATGGCAAAAGTTATTTTTCAAGAGATGTGGTCTCATCCCAGGGATCCTTTAGAAATTATAAAAGAAAAAGGCCTTGTTCAAATTTCAAATACTTCAGAGATTGAAAAAATTGTTGATCAAGTTTTAAAACTAAATGTTTCTGCTGTTGCTGAATACAGGTCTGGAAAAACAAAACTTTTAGGATTTTTTGTGGGTGCCATCATGAAAGAAACAAAAGGAAAAGCGAATCCTGAAATAGTGAACGAGATTTTAAATAAAAAACTTGCAAACCATGAGGGATAAAAATGAAGGTCGCAACTTTAGATCTAGGTACGAATACTTTTTTGTGTTTAATTTCAAAATGTGAAAAGGGTTTGGCTCCACAAATTATATCTGACGAGTCAGAAGTTGTTCGATTGGGACAAGCCGTAAATCAGTCTAAAGAATTTCATCCAGAAGCTTTAATTCGAGCAAAAAACTGTTTAATTAAATTTAAAGAAAAAATAAAAGCCGAAGGTGTTACTAAAGTCATTGCCGGTACAACCTCTGCGGCCCGGGATGTAAAAAACTTAGAAGAATTTTTAAAAATAGGAATCGAATTAGATATTCCTATTCAGTTGATTTCAGGAAAAGAAGAGGCCGAACTTACCTATAGAGGTGCCTTTTATAATTTACAACAATCCGGAAAGTATCTAGTTGTCGATGTGGGTGGGGGCTCAACAGAAATCATATATGGAGACTCAAAAGAAATTCAGTGGTCAACAAGCTTACAAATGGGAGGCGTAAGATTTACTGAAAAATTTGTTTCGGCACAGCCCATTTTAGAAAACGAAGAAGAAGCCTTGGTCTATGAAATTCAAAATCAATTGTTAAAGTCCAGTTTTTTAAAAGACAAAACCATAGATGTGATTGTGGCCGTTGCGGGGACGCCTTCAGCACTGGCGGCACTGGCGCTTGGTAAGTTTGAATCAGAAAAGGTACATGGATATAAAATCGAAAGAACTCAACTTGAATATTGGCAAAAAAAATTTAAAGAGAGCTCTGTTGAAGAAATAAAATTAAAATATAATCTCGGTGGTCGCGCCGATATTATTTTTGTCGGTACGACAATCTTACTAGAAACACTTAAGTTTTTTAATAAAAGCGAGCTCATTGTTTCCACCGGCGGAGTCCGGTACGGATTGTTGCTTAAATTTAATCAGGAATTTTTTAAATGAAAATTAAATTTATAAACTTAATTTTTTATTCCCTTTTTTTGGTTTTTAGTTCTGATTTAGTTTATGCGAGTGAACCCTCTATTGAACGCGACTTTAGTCAGATCCAGAATAAAAAATGGATCGAGGTGGGAAATAAAAAAATTAAAGTTGCAATAGCGTCCAGTCCTCTAGAGCGGGCTCAGGGTTTGATGTATGTAACTCACTTGCCGTCCAATGAGGGGATGTTATTTGAGTTTGATGAGATTCAGGTTTTGAGTTTTTGGATGAAAAACACAAGGATAGATCTTTCCATTGCTTTTTTTGATGATAATAAAAAATTAATTAATTTACATGAAATGAAAACACCGACAAATAAAAAGCAAAAAGACTCAGAATTGAATCTCTATAAAAGCTTAAAGCCAGCCCGTTATGCTTTAGAAATGGAAAAGGGTTGGTTTAAAAAAAATCAAATTAAAACGGGTGATATTTTTAAATATATTCTGGACTAGCCTTCTGGATCGTAGTCTAGAGTTATTTTTTCACTTTGCATTATTTTAAGACTCCATTTAAATTTATAAAAAAAGACAAGGATGTTTTTATGATGAAGAAAATGTTTCTAGTATTTGCAGCGATGGGTTTTATCATCAATTCAAGTTGTACATCATCAAGCTCAAGTGATGAGGGTGCAGAGGATGAAGTAACAGCAGACGCAGGCGAAATTTCTGAAGAGGGTGACTTAGCTGAAGGCGAAGAAGCAGCAACTGAAGAAGATGGTTCTTTGGCGGCAGAGTTGTCCGAAGAAGGTGTTGATGCCGATGCGGCAGCCACAGAAGATCCAGCGGCAGCAGCAACAACGGCTGAAACTCAACCGCCAGCGGATGGAGTGACTCCCGTTGTTCCAGAGGAAAGTGCCCAAGTACAACCTATAGAGCCTGCACCCGCAGAAAGTAGCACAACAGAAATTACTCCACCTCAACAGACTGAACAGCCTGTTGAAATTGCACCGGCGCCAGCCCCCACAGAAAGTCCTAGCGAAAGCTATGTCAGTGAAGAGGTGGCTCCAAAACCTGTTGCTTCACTTAAAAAAGTTGAGTCTTCTGCATGGAAGTCAGGAAAGTTTTTATTAAATACTGTTTATGTGGCTCGCCCCAAAGACACATGGAAAAAAGTAAGTGAAAAAGTATTTAAATCTCAAAAAGTATCTGAACTTAAAAAATCAAATCCTTGGTTGAGTGGACGAGAACTTAAAGTTGGAGATAAAGTTTATTATAATTCTCCGAATCGCCCAACAGATGATTCAAAGGTAATAACCTACTTTGAAGATAACAATATCCCCTCTTCAACCTATGTGGCACAAAAGGGCGATAATATTCGAACAGTATCAAGTACCTTATTGGGTTTTGATAATGCCTGGAAAGAAGTGTGGGCAACTAATAATGTAGAGTCTAAGGGAATTTTAGATGAAGGCACAGAGTTACGGTATTGGAAAGACGATGTTTCTGCAGCTCCACCCGTAGAACAAACACTTGCACAAACAGCGCCGCCTCCAGCTTCAGAGGTCCCAGCTGCAAACACAATGCCTGAAGCGCCTCTTTCTGAGCCCGCAGCAACTACAATGGAGACGCCTCCCTCAGATCTAGCTGGAATGCAAGAACCTCCTCCCGCGCCACCCATGGAAGAACCTCCAGCAATGCAGCCTCCTCCTGTGGAAGAGGCCGCCGCTCCCGCTCCAGTGGCTGCTGAGACTGAAGGATCTGAAGGTGGTATGGCTGGGTTACTTGGTGATGATACTATGACCTATGGAGCACTGGGTGCTATTGCATTAATGGCCCTTGTCGGAATCATCATTCGTAATAAACGAAAGCAAAAAGATCTTGAAGAAGGATTTCAAGATACACAAGTCGGTTAATTTTGAAATGTAATGAATTGAGTGGCAACGGAATGTTGCCACTTTTTTTTAACTAGCAATTTTTAAAAAGTCAGAAAAAAACTCACGCCGTTCGTTGCGGTCATTTTCAATAAAATACATAAGATCATCTATAAGTTGAAGATCTCGGTTATTGGAATGTTTAAAAGAAAGTCCACAACCTTCGCTATTGTGCCAAATTACATGAGCTGTGATGGCGCGTTTTCTACCTGCGACCTCTAAAACTAAAGAAAGTTTTTCTTGTGAAGCGACTTTTAAAGAATGATCTAATTTTAAAAAAGCGCCAGAGAGACTTATATTTTTTAATGTTCCAGGAATCGTGTTTCTTCCATAGTTTTTCTTAAATTTAATATCCATATTGAGCGGCATTCGCGGTTGCGGCTTATGTTCATTTATTTGTTCCAAAAAAACCTCCTTAAAACAAAAAATCCATTATGACTCGTATCGGCGTATTATTTAAAAACTTTAGAGTTTCGATTTACAATTTCATTTTGAAACGGTTGTATCATTCTGAGACAGTTTTATTCATTTGAAGAATATGAAATGTTGATTCTGAAAAGTTGATTTTAAAATTTGGGAGTTCCAATATGAAAAATTATTTAAAAGTTTTTGAAAATCGAAGAATGTTATTCACTTTAATTCTAGGTTTTGCTTCTGGACTTCCTTTGGCGCTTACAGGGCAGGCGATGCAGGCTTGGTTAACAATGGATCAAGTCGATACAGCTACAATTGGATTTTTTACTCTTGTAGCTCAGCCCTATTCCTATAAATATCTCTGGTCACCATTGATGGACCGTTTTGAACCTCCCTTGTTTGGGCGGCGCAGGGGGTGGTTGATTTTTACCCAGTTTTTATTAGCTGGAATTATTTTTATTATGTCTCTAATTTCTCCTTCACAGCAGTCGACAATGTTTTCAATTGTTGCAGTCTTCATTGCGTTTATATCAGCTTCTCAAGATATTGTTATTGATGCTTATCGTACAGATTTACTGTCAGCAGAAGAGCGTGGAGCTGGCGCCGCGTTGGGTGTTTTGGGTTATCGTCTTGCTATGTTGGTATCGGGTGGGTTGGCCTTTATTTGGGCAGACCACGTGGGTTGGAGTAGCACCTATCAATTGATATCTTTGATTATGTTAACAATGGCCGTTCTGACAATTTTTTCTCCCAAACTTTCGCTTGAAAAAGTGAAGCCTACAAGCGAAGCCAAACAAGATCTTTTGGGCTTTTTAAATATGATCGTTTTTGCTGTTGGAGGTTTTTTTGTTGGCCGCTATCTTTTGATATTAGGGTTTTCACTAAATCCTAATGATGAAAGTAAATGGATTCAGCTTTTATTTGTCATAATTGAAATTTTATTTGCATTGCCGTTTTCATATATAGGAGCCCGAATCGCTAAATTTCAAACTTTACTTCACTCCTTACATGATTATTTTGATAAAAAGGGAGCCTGGCATTTCTTATTGTTAATAATTTTATTTAAGCTGGGTGATGCATTTGCCGGAAGCCTGGGGACTAACTTTTTACTAAAGGGTGTTGGATTTACACAAATAGAAGTGGGTACGATAAATAAAATATTTGGATTGATTGCCACATTGGGGGGTGCCTTACTGGGAGGGGCCCTAATGGTTCGTTTAAGACTTTTCAAGTCACTTCTATTTTTTGCTGTTTTACAGGCTCTTTCAAATTTAGGGTTTTGGTATTTATCTGTGGCTGGAAAAGGAGCCTGGGGGGAGGTTTTAATCCCTGGAATGTCTATTCAAATAGATCCACTTTTACTCACGGTAGTTATGTTTGAAAATGTAACAGGTGGAATGGGTACTGCGGCCTTTGTGGCATTAATTATGTCGCTCTGTAGTTCACAATTTACAGCAACTCAGTATGCACTTCTTTCGGCTTTTGCGGCGGTCGGAAGAATTTATGTGGGTCCAGTTTCAGGAGTTTTGGCTGTGAGCCTAGGTTGGCCCGTTTTCTTTTTATTCTCTCTTTTTGCGGCACTTCCGGGGATTGGCATGGTCCTTATGTTAAAATCAAAAATCAACAAGTTAGAATTTTTAAGCACTGGTGGTGCCGCTGAAAACGACTAGTTGACCCGTCATAAACTCACCAGTAAGACGTAGCTCTGTAGAATTTTGGAGGCATACATGAAAGATATATTTGGCGACGATATAGAGATAAAAAATACCAAGAATAAAAATGAGGATACTTTTGCAGAGATGTTTGCAAATTCAGAGAAATCTTCGCCGGGGTCTTTGCGTGTGGGAGCTGCGTTTTCTGGAGAATTACTGACCTTTGGAAAAGATGAATCTTTTATTTCTACGGGTGGACAGCAAGATGCTTTGATCTTTACAAAAGAACTATTAGATAAGGATTTAAAGCCACTCTATAAAGTTGGAGATCTTATTGAAGTTGTTGTGACTTTAAACAAAGGGGACGAACTCAGAGTCTCTCGTAAGGGAATCACCAGCGTTGGTGCGGCTGAAGATTTAGAAGATGCTTTTGATATGGAGTTGCCAATAGAGGGAAAAGTTCTAGAGGCTGTTAAGGGTGGGTTTCGTGTTTCGGTAATGGGTAAAACTGCGTTTTGTCCCATCAGTCAAATTGACAACAAATTTGTAGAAGATGTTCAACCTTATGTCGGACAAAAGTTCGAGTTTTTAATTACTCAATTTGAAGAAAAAGGCAGAAATATTATTATTTCTCGCAAGAAATTATTATCACTTCAGAAGGCAGAAGCAGAAGGCACCTTTATACAAGATATTAAAGTGGGAGAGATCGTTCCTGGTAAAATCACTCGGTTAGAAAAATTTGGAGCCTTTGTTGATTTAGGTCATGGTGTTGAGGGACTTGTTCATATTTCTGAACTGGGATGGTCTCGTTTGCAACATCCAGACGAGCTTGTTTCTGCTGGTCAAGAAATCCATGTGAAGATTTTAAAAATGGAAGACGCAAACGGAAAGTTAAAAATTTCTTTATCTTTAAAACAGGCCGCTGGAGAGGGTGATCCATGGAACAGCATTGTCACTCAATTTCCTGTCGGATCTGTTGTTACAGGGACTGTTGAAAAAAAAGAAACCTATGGTTTATTTGTTCAACTGACCCCCGGAATTACTGGACTTTTGCCAAAATCAAAATGGAGAGATAGTTCTGAGGCTAACACCTATGAAAACAAAAAACGTGGAGACAAAATTCAAGTGCGAGTTGATGAAATTAACTTTGCAGATAAAAAGATGTCTTTAGGATTGCCTATTGATGGTGAAGATCGCTCATGGGAATCTGTGACTCAAAACTCAGGAGGTTCTTTGGGCACCTTGGCCGAAAAATTACAATTGGCTCTGAAAAAATAAAAAAATTAAAACACTAATAAAGTAGTGGTGGCTTGGGACGGAATTGAACCGCCGACACAAGGATTTTCAGTCCTCTGCTCTACCGACTGAGCTACCAAGCCAGATGTAATAAATGAAGACGTTTAGTTATCGTTCTTAAGCACAACTGTCAACCAATGAATCATCGGAATTAACCAATCATAGAAAGTGCAGACTCTAGATCAGCAATTAAATCTTCAAGATCTTCTACTCCTACAGAAAGACGCACTAAAGAATCATCGATACCAAGTTGTTTACGTATTTCGGCAGGAACGCTAGCGTGCGTCATAATTGCGGGATGTTCTATTAAACTTTCCACACCACCCAAACTTTCAGCAAGAGAAAAAAGTTGGACTTTTTCTAGAAGAGTGCGAGCGGCATTAATACCACCTTTTATATAAAAAGTAATCATTCCGCCAAATCCATGCATTTGTTCTTTAGCTAAACTATGTTGGGGATGACTTTCAAGTCCTGGATAGATCACGCGATCTATCTTAGGGTGTTTTTCTAAAAATTTAGCAATGGCAACTGCATTCTGTTCATGGGCTTTCATGCGAAGGGGTAATGTTTTTAAACTTCTTAAAAATAAAAAAGAATCAAAGGCTCCGAGGACTCCACCCATCGAGTTACTTAAAAAGGCAATTTTTTCTGCAAGATCTTGTCTGGAAGTAACGACAACTCCACCAATAAGATCACTGTGGCCACCAATAAATTTTGTTGCCGAGTGAACGACAATATCTGCCCCTAAGTCCAAAGGACGTTGAAAAAAAGGACTCATAAATGTATTGTCCACAGCGACTAAAATATTTTGTTTTTTTGCAGTGTCGGATATTTTTTTAATGTCCACAAGCTTTAAAGTAGGGTTCGTTGGCGTTTCTAACCAAATTAATTTAGTATTTTTTTGTAGAGCCGGCTCAAGATTTTTTAATTCAGTAAGATTCACAAAAGTAAATTGAATGCCATTGTTTTTCAGCACTCGTTCAAATAGACGAAAGGTTCCACCATACATATCATCATTTGCAATGACATGATCCCCAGCCTTTAAAAGATGCAAAACTGTTGTTGTTGCCGCACATCCAGAAGCAAAAGCAAACCCAAATTTACCATTTTCAAGATTGGCAATACAGTCTTCAAAAGCTTTTCGTGTGGGATTTGAGGTTCGAGAGTATTCCCAGCCCTTATGAACTCCCGGTGAGCTTTGAACATAGGTCGAAGAAAGATACACCGGAGTCATGATAGCTCCGGTCGTTGGGTCTGGGGATTGGCCGGCGTGAATTGCGCGAGTTGAAAAACCATTTTTTTTCATATTCAATAAACCTCTTCTTTTAAAGAAACATTAAAGTTTTAAATATTCTTGTGCACGAACTTCGACATTAAAGGATTGAGAAATTTCTTGTGAAGTTAAAAAACCATTTTCAACCATCCACTGATCATTAAAGGCCTTGCTTAAATAAGAACGACCACTATCAGGAAAGATGACTAAAATTTTAGAACGTTGTTTGAGTTTTAACGAGTACTTCATTGCCGCAACCAGAGCTAAAGCGCTTGATGGGCCAACACAAAGGGCCTCTTCTGTAGATAGTCGTCGAGTCATTTGAAAGGCTTCTTTATCTGTTACGCGTTCAAAATCAGAATAAAGATCCAGTTTCACATTGTCCGGAAGCATGTCTTCGCCAACACCCTCCACCTTATAGGCCGCAGGGGGATCCACAATTTTTTTATGATAAAATAAATCATATAAAATACTTCCTACGGGATCAGCACAAAGAATTTTAATTTTTGGATTCTTTTCTTTTAAAAACTGAGCCGCACCGCTCAGTGTTCCGCCGGTTCCAGCTCCACCCACAAGAACATCGATGTTGCCACCCATTTGTCTCCAGATTTCTGGGCCCGTTACATGATAGTGAACAGAAAGATTGTCTGGGTTATGATATTGGTTGGTATAGTAACTATTGGGAGTATTTTTAGAAATGGTTGCCGCCACAGAGTAGTGACTTAAGGGGTTTTCGGGTTCAAGACCCGTTGGTGTAATTACAACCTTTGCACCATAGGCCCGAAGCATCGCTCGTTTTTCTTCGCTAATTTTATCGGGCATAATAAAAATACACTTATAGCCCTTCATGGCGGCCACAATAGCAAGACCTATGCCTGTATTTCCAGAAGTTGCTTCTATAAGAGTTCCACCAGGCTTAAGCTCTCCGCGCCGTTCCGCCTGTTCAATGATATTTAAAGCAATGCGATCTTTTATGCTTCCACCGGGGTTAAAATATTCAATTTTTCCATAGAAATCATGATCCAGATGTTGGGTGATTTTGTTGATCTTAATAATAGGAGTGTTTCCTATAGAATTAATAATATTTGATTTGATTTCGGAAATAGACACTAAACTTCCTTTTGTAATAACTTTTTAAAAGAACTGGATTCCACATGTTTGTAGATGTGCTCCAGTTGCTCCATGGGATCTTTAGAAACAGGGATATCTAAAGCAAGAAGTAAGTCATTAATCAAGGTCTGATTGGGTGAGTCTTTTAAGACCTCCGCAACCAATGTCATTGTAATTTTCTTTTGATCGGTTCCTTCTTTTATCATTGTTGCCATTCAGCCTCCCTCTCAATTTTAACACTTCTTTTGTTAGTATCGCGCCGTTTTTTAGTTTTTCAAGTGATTTAATAGTGGCCCAAAAAGTAATAATAGAAAAGCCGGAAACTGAAAAAAGAGTATGGGTAGCAAAACTTTAAAATGAAGAGAGTCTAAATGATCTTGAATTTCTCTTTCACAGGCGGCCTCTATTTCTTGTTCAAATTCATTTATTTTTTTATAAATAGACTTTCCAAGAAGCCCTTCTTCAAGTAAATAAAGCAACTGAACTCTATAAATAGAAGCCTCTTTAGATAGCAACTTTTCTGTGGATAAGTTTTGACTGTTGTAGTTAAGCCACTGTTGGACAAGTATTGAAAAGCTGTCCTCTTGTTTTTCAAGATATTGTGAAACTCCATTTCGAACAGTTTCCCCGGCCTCCAAGGCCCGTTTTACCTCAAGTAGGAGTTTTAAAGGGGGGGCTAAACCTTCCATGCTTTTTTAAGCCCTAAATAAAAGCTTCCACCCAGGCCCATTCCATAGAGTAACAGAGAAATCATAATGATATTTTGGTTGTTCCAAAATCCAAAGTAAAAAATAACAAACCCTATAAGTCCAAAATAGAGAAGCGAGAGGATCAGTGACTGAAGCCCCACCTGCTTTTGGATTTGAGAAGACTTTAATTTTAACTTTTGAAGCAAAAAAAAATGACCGCGGATTGATTTTAATCGATCAATCACTTTCGATTTTGTGTGATCCGCGCGATACATTTGTTCATAAAACGCAAAAAAATGTAACAACGCGAAATTTTTTGGGGGAATTTCGTTGATGAGAGAGTCTAGTATTTTTTTGAAGATTTTTTCCATTATTTTGGAGTTTTTTGGTATCGACTTTTTAAATGAAGAACGAAAAGATGTTCCCATTTGAAGATTTAAAATCATTAAATCCAGAAAAAAAACGAGTTGAAAATCGAATCGTTTTTTTAGTTCATTTTGAATAATAAATTTTATTACAATCAACAGGAAACACAGTATCACAAAGAAAATCCAAGTTAAGATAGAGTTGTTTCTAAAAATAAAAAAAATAGAAAATATAATAAAAAATCCAAATTTATTTAAGATTAAAAGTTCTGATGGAGTAAGAAATAAATCCGATTTTAAAAAATCAAAAAATCGAAATACGAACATGGATCCGAATATTGAAATTAGAAATACAGTTAACATAATGATGATCCTTTCTGGACTAAGATTATGCAAAATGTGTTCAACCTATTTTTTTTGGTTGACGAGTTGGATCATTTTGTTAACACTAAAGTTAAGAGAACAAAATAAGGCAACAACAACGATAACAACCAGGAGGCTCACATGGCTAAGAAAGCTACAAAAAAAGTTGCAAAAAAAGCAACTAAGAAAGCTACAAAAAAAGCTACAAAAAAAGTTTCTAAGAAGAAATAGTTTTATTTCTGAATGTAGATTCTAAGGGCTGGTTCGAAAGAACCGGCCCTTTTTTATTTCACCCTTTTAATCTTTGCGCCAAGGGCAGAGAGTTTAAGCTCCAGCTTTTCATATCCTCGGTCCAGATGATAGATCCGACTTACGGTCGTTTCCCCTTGGGCAGCAAGCCCCGCTAAGATTAAACATGCTGATGCTCTTAAGTCTGTCGCCATAACGGGAGCCCCCGTTAAACAATTTTTCCGACCTCGAATCACAGCGACTCTTGATTTTGGATTGATATCTGCCCCGAGCCGAATCAACTCTCCAACATGCATGAATCTGTTTTCAAAAATAGTTTCAGCAACAATGCTTGTTCCCTCTGCCAAAGTCATAAGGGACATAAATTGCGCCTGCAAGTCTGTTGGAAAAAGTGGATAGGGTGCTGTTGTAATATCAACAGCCTTCCAGGTTGGCGAAGGATGAATGGTCATAGAATTTTTTTGAGTTGAAACCTGTAAGCCACTTTCTTTGAGTTTTAATAAAAAAGATTCTAAATGTTCGGGAATACAGTTTTTAACAGTCAGTTCGCTTTTTGTTATTGCTCCGGCTAACAAAAGTGTTCCAGCCTCGATGCGATCGGGGATAATTCGGTGTACTGCGGGTTTCAATCTTGTCACGCCTTCGATTTCAATAATACTAGTACCGTGGCCTTTAATTTTTGCACCCATTTTGATCAGATAATCTGCTAGATCTACCACTTCTGGTTCTTTTGCTGCATTTTCAATGATCGTTTTTCCTTGGGCAAGAACTGCCGCCATAAGAAGATTTTCAGTGCCCCCAACCGTTACAGTTTCAAATAAAAATGTATTTCCTTTTAATGCCGAGCTGTGAGCATGAACATAGCCTTCTTTATTTTCAATCTCAGCTCCAAGGGCGCGAAAAGCATCTAAATGAAGATCAATGGGGCGGCTTCCAATGGCGCATCCTCCGGGCTGAGAAACCACAGCGGTTCCCATTCTTGCAAGAAGTGGCCCCATACATAAAAAACTAGCTCTCATTTTTCGAACCAAATCATAATGGGCTTCAATATTTAATTTTTCAGGGACATTGATTTTATAGATGTCATGTTCTTGATTTACTTTACAACCTAGACTTTCTAACAATAAACCTGTCGATGAAATATCATGAAGTTGAGGAACATTTTCGAAAACATGATCTCCGGGTGCCAATAAAGAAGAAAATAAAATAGGAAGAGCTGCGTTTTTAGACCCGCTCACTGAGACTTCGCCTTGAAGAGTTGATCCACCTTGGACAATCATACGATCCATAAAATACTCCCTTTTTAAATTTTCTCAGCGTAGATAAATCGATCGATTTTAGAAAGATCTTTTATAACGCTTACATTTTCGAAAAGATTTAAGCTTTTTACATGCGAAAGTACAAGTGTTGATTGGAGATGACCCATCTCCATCATAAGAAAACCAGGGTTAGAAAGAAGCGGGCTATATATTTTTGACCAATCCAATAAATACTTAAAGCCTTGCTCTGGAGCAAAAAGGGCCTCATGGGGCTCAAATCCTTTTACGTTGAGTTCAACAAGTGGGTCATTAAAATCAATATAAGGAGGATTTGAAACTAAAATATCAATTTCATTTCGACCCAAAATCACCTGGAGTTTGTTTTTAAATTGATGAAGGTCTTCTGCTGGCTGATGAAATAAATAGAAATCTTTATTCTCAACAAGACCTAGGTTGAGAGCATTTTTTTGAGTGATCTGCAGGGCTTCATCCGAAACATCTAAACAAATTAAAGTAGATTCAGGAATTGATTTTAATAAACTCAGCCCAATGCAACCTGAGCCAGAGCCAAGATCAACAATGAGTGGTTTTTTTGTAGGTACTTTTTTCTGTATTTTAATCTCTCGTATTTTAATCCATTGGTTCAAGACATAATCTACAAGCTCTTCTGTTTCGGGTCGTGGGATTAAGACGGCAGGGCTTACGGTAAATCTAAATTTATAAAAATCCTTATAGCCTAAAATGTAGGCCACGGGTTCGCCCCTGGATCGTCGCTCAAGGTAGTTTAAAAATTTATCTTGAATCTCAGGACTTAATTTTTTTGAGGGATTTAAAATTAAATCTGTTCGGCTCATTGAAGCCAATGAAAGTAAAAGGAATTCGGCATCAATTCTTGGGCTTTCTGGAAAGTGTTTTTCTAAAAAAGCGATTCCAAATTCAAAAGCTGTTTTTAGAGAGCCAAGATCTTTCGGTATCTCCATTTTTTTACAAGATATTTCGTTGAAGGGCTTCGGCCTGAAAGTGGGTAATCAAAGGATCTATCAAGTATTCTAGGGAGCCTTCCATAACCTGTGGCAATTGATGAATGGTCAAGCCAATGCGATGATCTGTGATTCGAGTTTGTGGAAAATTATAAGTTCTGATGCGTTCTGAGCGATCTCCGGTTCCAATTTGCTCTAATCGCGTGTCCGAGGCTTCTTTTCGAGAGCGCTCTTCTTCAAGTCTTTGTAATTTAGAATATAAAATTTGAAAGGCCCGCTCTTTATTCGCTCCTTGAGACTTGCCTTCTTGGCAATGAACTAAAATACCAGTAGGAATATGCACCACACGAACCGCCGACTCTGTTCGGTTAACAGACTGTCCACCCGCACCGCTGGATCTCATCACGTCGATACGAATATCGTTCATATCAATTTTAACATCCACAGCTTCAACTTCTGGAATAATAGCAACGGTAATAGTAGAGGTATGGACCCGGCCCGCAGCTTCAGTTTGTGGAACTCTTTGCACGCGGTGAACGCCACTTTCATATTTAAGTTTGCTATAGACGGCTTCACCAGATATGGAAGCAATAATTTCTTTGGCGCCGCCAACATTTCCTGGAACGTAGGAGGCTAAGTCCACTTTCCACCCTTGAGTTGAAGCATAGTGACCATAGGCGCGAAAGAGTTCATCGGCAAACAAGGCCGCCTCATCGCCGCCGGCACCCGCGCGCATTTCTAAGATAATATTTTTATCATCATTGGGATCTTTTGGAATTAATAATATTTTTAATGAATCTTCAAGTCTTGGAACTTCAAGTTCTAGACCTCGAACCTCTTCGCGAAATAGTTCGCGCATCTCGCTATCCGATTCTAAGGTCAATTGTTCTTTATTTGATTTTAAATTTTTAACTTTTTCTTTATAATCTCTGTAAACAACAACAATCTTTTCCAGATCTCGCAGCTCTTTCATAAAAGCACGATACTGTGTCTGATTAGAGGCAACATCAGGACGCTGTAGAGCAAGTTGCACTTGCTCATATCTGGATTCAACTTCATCTAGTTTAGAAAACATGAATACCTGCTAGACACTTCAAAGAAGCGACTAGGCTTTCTTTGCGTATTTCTTTTTAAAACGATCAATGCGTCCTTCGGTATCAAGAACTCTTTGTTTACCTGTAAAAAAGGGATGAGATTCAGATGAAATCTCAACTTTAATAAGTGGATACTCTTTTCCATCTTCCCATTTAACAGTTTCTTTTGCTGAAATGGTGGATGTACCAAGAAAAGAATGATCACAGGAAATGTCTTTAAACACAACTGTGTTCATTTTAGGGTGAAGGTCTTTTTTCATAATCTTTTATCCTTTATAAAACGCGTTTTCATTTCTAGAAAGTGAATGCTCATATCATGGTCATTCCTACTTGTAAAGAGCGGGTTAGTTTCCGCCCATACTTTGTAGAAACTGTTGATTTGTTTTAGACTGCTGCACCTTGTCGATCAAGAATTCCATCGCATCCACGACATTCATTGGCGCAAGGACTTTTCTTAAGATCCACAAACGATTCAAGTCAGCTTTTTCAACAAGAAGATCCTCTTTTCGAGTTCCTGATTTGTTGATATCCATACATGGGAAAATACGTTTTTCCATCAGTTTTCGATCCAAGTGGATTTCGCTATTTCCTGTACCTTTAAATTCTTCAAAAATCACCTCATCCATACGAGATCCCGTATCGATAAGAGCTGTGGCGATGATCGTTAAAGACCCACCCTGCTCAATATTTCGAGCGGCACCAAAAAATCGTTTTGGTTTATGAAGGGCGTTGGAGTCAACACCTCCCGATAAAATTTTACCAGAGGGTGGAACCACTGTATTGTAGGCTCGCGCTAATCTTGTAATTGAGTCTAAAAGAATCACAACATCATGTTTGTGTTCAACCAAGCGTTTCGCTTTTTCTATAACCATTTCAGCAACTTGAACGTGGCGAGTGGGTGGCTCATCAAAGGTAGAACTAATGACCTCTCCTTTAACAGATCGAGACATGTCTGTGACTTCCTCGGGCCGTTCGTCAATTAAAAGCACAATCAGTTTAACTTCCGGATGATTGTTTGAAATTGCGTTTGCAATATTTTGCATAAGAACTGTTTTACCAGTTCGAGGGGGAGCAACAATTAGAGCACGCTGACCTTTACCAATGGGGCTCATAAGGTCAACAATTCGGGTCGTAAAATCACCAGGATTAAATTCAAGTTTTAAGCGTTTATTAGGATAAAGAGGTGTGAGGTTATCAAAAAGAATCTTATCTTTACCTGTTTCTGTTGTTTCATAGTTTAAAGAATCCACCTTTAAAAGAGCAAAATAGCGCTCGCCATCTTTTGGAGCTCGAACCGTTCCTGTAATAGTGTCCCCGGTTCGAAGACCAAACCTTCTCATTTGAGAGGGGCTAACATAAATATCATCCGGACCTGGCAAATAATTATAGTCTGGAGATCTTAAGAATCCATATCCATCCGGTAGAATTTCCAAAACACCCGATCCAAAGATATCGACGCCCAATCTTCCCGCTCGTTTTAGAATCTCAAAGATCATATCTTGTCTTCGCAGTCCCGCCGCATGTTCAATTTTTAATTTAGCGGCCAGCTCTGTGAGTTGTTGAATATTTTTAGACTTAAGATCCTTGGAGTTTAGCCAGCTTTTTTCTTCATCTGTTAAATTAATATCTGCTAAATCAATTTCCGTAACAGGGCTTGTTGAAGAAGAGGATGGGGCGCTATCTCCCATTGGAGCCCCTTGAGGGGCATCGAAATTTCGATCGCGTTGTTCATATCTATTGTTGTCTCGTGAGTCTCGATTGTCGCGTCGATGTTTAAAGTTATTATGCGAAGGTTTTTTGTTATCAAAGCGTTTATTGTCTCTGAAATCTCTTCTCATTCCCTCTTTTCGTGCAGGGTCTTGAGTTACAGGTGCGGCAGCAGTGGTTGTTGTGTTACTACTTGCAGTCGCTTCGGGTGCAGAGGCTGAAGAGGCTTGTGTTTGTTGAGTCGGAGGTTCACTCACTACAGGTTTTGACGCCTCTGGAGGTGTTGCTGCTTGGGGGGGCGTTTGTGGTGTTGATTTAGGTGTTGCGGGCTCGGCAGTGGCAATAATTTCTTTTTCTTTTGGTGGCGAATTTTCCTTTAAGTTTTCTTTGGATGCTTCCTTGGATGCTTCCTTGGAGGTTTCGCTTTTTGGTGCCCGTGTCTTTTTTACAACTTCTGATCCTGTGGAATCATTGTTTTCGCTCAATTGAAGCTCCTTTTTTAGATATTTTAAAGAGGATTGATAGGTAGATAATATAGAATCTAAAGAATCTATTACCGATAGGTATGTGTCATTGTTCTTTGATTTGACAAAAGAAGTCAAGAATATTTTTATTCGCCCGCGGGAGATCGTAGTTTTTGAAAAAAGGACTTTTCCATATCTCGAATAAGTCTAAGGTTTTCTTCATTTTTTAAGATTCTAGCCAGTCGATCGATATCTTCTTTTTCTGCATTATGTATTCTTTCAAGTTCTTCTTTTAAATAAACCTGATCTATTTTAGATTTTAGTTCCTCTAAACGTTTTACCATATTGGTTTCTGCGGCCACAAAATATATAATATCTTCTTCACTAAGACCATGCTGAGTTAAAAAATCAATATCAGATAATGTTTTTGTCCAAGCCTGAACAGTTTCTTCTTTTAATTTGATCTCGCTATATTTTTTTAGGTAAATGACGTTATCCACATAGTTATCCCGAAAAAGATCATCCTGAGTGGGTTTAAAGACTCCGAGTCGCTTGCGTTCATTTGCAAATTCTCTGGCCACATTAGAATTTCGTAACTCACGGTATGTGGTTAAAATTTCATATCGAAATATAGCAATTGCGGCAATAAACACAACAGCAAAAGCCCCTCCGGCGCGCTTCAAGTAAATAAGTCGATTTTCTTGTTTATGGGCAGTTTCTGATTTTTGAGTTTGTGTTTGAATTTGAACCATAGAAGACTGTTTAGACATTTGTTGAGTTACAATGTCAAAAATAGCCGAACTTAAATCGCTAATTTGATGCAAAGAATTTTGAGGGATAATGGTTCCAAGCTTTTCAATCAGATTAATTTCGATGGATCTCGCAATATCGGTAATTTGGTGTTTGCGAAGTTGTTGCAGGCGAAGTTCTTCTTGTTGGTGCTCAAAATCTATTTGTTTCATTAAATAGAGCTTCTTTTGTTGCATTTCTTTTTCGAGCTCTTCTTTTTTTTGTTCTTTCTGAACTAAAAGTTGATTTAAAAAAACAGAATGTTCATCTTTTGTTTTTTGTTGAGTGAATTCAAATTGAGAATTCAGTTCACTTATCTTTTCATTTAAATTTTTAATATTTTCTGTGAGTTCGATTTCTTTTTTTTCTGCAAAATGGAGTTTCTTTAAGATTTCTTCATTTTCACTTATCTTTTTCTGCAAAAGTTTAAGTGTTGTTGTATTTTCGTTGATGTGCAATTCTTGTTCAGAATGTTTGCTAGTTAATAGTTCGAGCTCTTTATTTAAAGACTCTCTTTTGTGTGAAAAGTCTAATATTTGAGAATCAATAGTTCTAAGAAGTTGTTGTTTGTTTTCCCGCTCATTTGAAAAAGAATCTATAATTTCTTCCTGTTGTCTTTTAGCTTCCTCTTTAGTCTTATTGAGAAATTGGTCTCTTTCTTTTTCAAGAGAATTTAATGCGGCCTCTTTTAGTAATTTGATCTCATTTTCATGTTCTGCAATTCGAGATTTAATTTTTTCATTGGATTCAGCTTGAGCGCTAAATATAATATTCTCAGATTTTTGCATAGCCTTGTGTGTTATTTCAAGGGCTTCGGTATGAGCTCTTTCCTTTAAGGCGTGAACTTCTAAATGAGCGGCTTCAATTATTTTTTTAGATTGAATAAGTGCATCGGATGTTAAAACATTCGATTTTTCTTCGGCTTGGCGAAGAATTTCAATAGATTTATTTTGAGCTATGTCAGTTAACCGTTCTAGTTGAAGATCAATTTCTTCTTGCTGTGCAATAGATTTTTTATGAGCGTCCTGAAGGATTCTTTGTGATTCGTTTTGACTGTTCTGTTTGATTTCAAAGGCCTGTTTTTTGGCTTGTTCAATTAAATTTTGCGAATCTTGAATTGCGGAACTTTTAATTTCTTGTGCTTTTATTAAGGCTTTATCTGTTGCGAGTTTTATTTCATCTGCAACAGTGGATTTAAGTAACAGAGATTCGTTGTGTGCTTTTTCTAAAATTTTTTGTGCATCAATTTGGGCCGACTGAATTAATTTTTGAGCGGACTCTCGTCCCTGCTGTTCTATTACTTTTTTTCTATTTTCTAGGTCATCTTTTGCCGAGGCTTCTAGTTGATGCAGAACAGTTGAAACTTGTGATTTAAGCTCTAATTGCACCGATTCAAGGGTTTGCATTTCCTGGGGACGATTTAAAATTAAAAATTGAAAAACATGATCATCAGATCCAATATGAACAACCTGATCTGAAGAGATTTCAGTGGGCACGTGGGGCGTTAAAGCCACTCCGTCAACAAAGGTGCCATTGGCGGATCCAAGATCTGTCAATTTTAGATTTTGATTTTGTATTTCAATCCGTAAATGTTCACGACTGATACTTGAAGAAAGAATTGGAATATCTGCACTTTGAGATCTTCCAATTGTAAATGAAGCTTTATCTATAATGTGTGAAATAGGTGTGCCGGCGGCTGTGGTCATTGTAAAATAGCAGACGGCACTTTTATCCATTTATAAACTCACGATGCTGTTTTGGTCGGTGAAGTTTCCATGTCACGAGAAAATTTCCGTTTTTCTATTTCCTGGTTCAAAGAGGCCTCAGCCAAAGCCTCTAAGGGGTCTTTATTTTCATCGAAGGGTTTAAGACCTGTCGGAACATCATTTGAATGAGAATAATTCCAAAGTAAATCCAGGGCGTTTTCAAATCGGTCAATAATATCAGGAAATAATCGATCCGGAGACCAAGACACATTTACTAGAGTCATAATAACACTAAATAAAATTCCAATAACTGAAGCGCCCATAGATAAAGAGACGAGGGCTAGAAACTCGTCCATAATCTGCTTAGTTCTTTCAACATTATTAATGTCCATTCCGCTTAAAGAAGGCAAGCCCTTCATAACCCCTAAGAATGTCCCAAAAATTCCACCTATGACAAATAATCCAGGTAAAATATTTAAAAAATCATTTGCTCCGCCAATAGGTATAATTCCAAATATTTTGTTAAATGCAGGATTTTTTGTAAAAGTATTTTTAGTGATATTAATTAGTTTTGGTGGTTGTGTTCCATACTTTAAAAATCGAATTTGCTTTAAAATATCATGCACCAACCAAGCACACCCATATTTTACTAAAAATATTCGGTCACTGAGTGTCATCATTTTATCTGAGTTTCGACGCCCATGTTTATCACGATTTTCGAAAGTTTCAAAAAATGTTTTTTCTAATAGCTTTTTTGAAATAACATAGAATGAAGGATTGTGAGTTTTCACTTCATTTTCTTTTTGTAAAAAACGGCCCACTCGAACCTCAAATTGACGGGCAAACCAATCATTTCTCTTTACAGAGTAGTAGATAAGAGATCTAAGAGTTATTCCAACCACAAGGGCAAAAAACATAACCGGAAAATGAAGGATGCGTGCCACATCAACAAAATGTGTTAGAAATTTTTGTACAAATAAATCCATGTTTACTCCTAGTCCTTAAGATTAAATTTTATAATAACTCGTTGTAATTTTGCACAATCGTTTTTAGAGCAAAAATCTTTTCCATTTCCCTGTCCTAAAAAGCTGCGTCCTGATACTTTTACTATAGGAAAAAGTTCATCCTGATATTGAAAGTCCATATTTTTTTTATCAAAAACATAGTTAAATATGGACTTTGCTCTATCAAAACTTAGGTCCAAGTTGAAATTTAGAGCTGATTTGTCGGATAGCTTTAAATCATTGGGGTTAACTTGTTTTCCTTTAAATGTGGGTGAAGCAAATCCAATAATTTCGACGCTTTGAAGTTTTTTTGAAACCTTTCCATCCTGAAATAAGTTTTTCGAATAAATGGGCATTGCGCGTTCTAGAATTCGCTGCATTTCAGGTTTCAAAGAGGCTTTTCCAGTATCAAAATAGTGTTCACCAAAGGAAAGTACAACATCTCCAGTTCCGGGGTCGATATCTGCGCTAATTCCCGCTTTAGCAAAATCGCCCTTGATTTTTTTTGCTAAGTTTTTTTGAGCATTCAGTTTTTCATTAGCTTTTGAAAGGTCTTTATCTAAGGTCGCAATTTTATTGCGCAAATCTTGCTCTTTTTTAGCAACTTCATCTCTGTATTGTTTTTCTCTGGCCTCTCGTTGTGCAGTTGTAAGTTTGTGTTTTTTTAGTTCATCTTCAAGTCGGGCTCGATCCGCCGCTTTTTGGTTTGCATGATCCTCCTGCAGTTTGTTTAGAAGTTTTTGATGTTTTTCTTCTGCAGCACTCATTTCGTTTTTTAAGGCTTGATTTTCTTCGCCAGCTGACGCTAATGTTTTTTGTGTTTGGGCTAATTCATTGTTAATTTGATTTATGATAGAGCTAGCTTTTTTGTTTTTTTCCTCTAATTCGGCGACTTGTTGTTCTGTTTGTTGTTTTAGGTTTAATCGTTCTTTTTCAAAATTAGCTTTTGAAATCTTTTGTTGTTTATAGGCTTTATTTAGATCAGAAATTTTATTTTCTAGATTGTTTTGTAATTCATTAATTTTATCTTCTCCAACCCTTAGCTCTTGTTGTTTTTCAGTCAAAGAATTTTCAAGTTGTCCAATTTCTTGAGTTTGATCTGAAATGATTGTGTTTTTTTCAGAAATTAAACTATCTCGGCGTTTCACTTTTGTTTTAGATAAGATGTTTGCGTTAACAATATTGCGGATCATTTGTTGATATTGATTTAAAGCGACTGCCTTTTCTTCGTTTTCTTGAGCTTTAAGTTCGAGCTTAGATTTTTCGTCCTTAGCCTCTTCTTGGAGCAAGGAAAGTTTATCCATTAGAAGTTTATAAGAGTCTTGTTCTTGAGGGGATGCTTCTTTTTCAATGTAATCTTTTTTTAAATTATCATAAAGCGAGATTTGAGTTCTTAAATCTTCAACTTCTTTTTTTAGGTTTTGATTTTCTATATGTTGTTTCACGCCATCGGTGCCCTGTCGAATGCTCGCTACAACATATAGCAGTAGAAAAATTACAGACAGGCCTAAAAATAAATCAGAATACGACGTCCACATAGTATCCTGGGAGTGTCCCTCTGCTTTTTTATTGTATTGTAGTCCCATATCACCTTCCTATCAGCAATA
>ERZ795056.1588-NODE-1588-length-26556-cov-55.005207_pt1 | contig 26556 bp, 22 predicted proteins | sample MGYA00375140_ERZ795056 | MGnify/ENA primary metagenome ERZ795056 (study PRJEB30185, sample SAMN05720227) | activated sludge metagenome | isolation source: Anaerobic digester | place: USA | collected 2015-03-09 ... | reverse complement strand
ATGGGCGTTCGGCGCGGCGCGGGCGCAACGCATCGCTGATTTTGCAAAGGCAAACATTGCGGGCGTTGCCGCGAACGTATCTCTCGGGCTGATGCTCGGCATGATCCCCACGCTGCTCGCGTTCGTTGGCGTGCCCATAGAAGTGCGCCACGTCACGCTTAGCACCGGCTCCGTCGCGGCGGCGATTGGAGTGTTGGGCATCGACACATTGAAAACCGGCGCATTCTGGTGGGCCGCTGCGGGTATCGCCTCAATGGGCGTGCTCAACCTCGCCGTGAGCTTCGCGCTCGCGTTTTCAATGGCATTGCGCTCGCACGGCCTCACGCCACGCATGCGCCGTCTGCTGCGTCGAGATGTGTTGCGGCGCCTCGCAGCGGAGCCTTGGAAGGCGTTGGCGCCACCGAAGGATTAGGTACGGATTAGTCGCGTTTCGACCAAGAATTCGTTGCAAGGTCCAATTCCCAAACGCCTTGCAACTGCTGTTTCGCAAATGGATTTGCACTGAGCAACTGCTCACCTTCGGACACAACAAGAGCGTGCGTGTCTCCATCATATGACGCGTTGTGCTTCCAAATCCATCCAGGTTTGTCGCCGTAGGTTGGAACGTAATCGATTCGCATGGTGGAGAGGTCGAGCCGGTAGACGGGCGTTCTGTCCACCTTTCTATCGTCCCCGTATCCAAGCCCTCCGACGATAAAAATTTCGTCGCCGACCAACGTTGCGCTATGGAAGTCCGTTGGCGCGAAGTCAATTCGCGGATATCCATAGATGGTGTTGCCGCCTGAATCGGCGTCCATAACGACTACGTCGTTGTAGATGCAGAAATCATCGTCGTACGAGTCTTCATGCTCTCCACCGATGAGGACGACTATCTCGCGTGCAGGCACTTCGGTGCGTGACTGACCAAAACGCCGAAAACACCATATTGGATGCTCCCGTCGCTCGGGCCGTGAACCAAACACGAGGTCATACGCGCCGTACGCTGAGCCGCCATATCCGATCATGTAGAACCAGAACGGCAAATTCATGATCTCCGGGTTCTTCTTCCCGAAGCGGCGCACACGATCGGGAACGAATAGCGGCACAGCCTCTACGGGACGGCCATCAGTCGCGCATCGCGCGCAAAGGCCACCGTTCCGCTCCGCCGTCTCCGGCAGAATCATGGCGTCACAAAAGAGGCATTTGATTTTCATCGCCGATGCGCAGCGAATTACACCCGCCCAGCCGCCACCAAAGTGTTCTGCAAGAGCATCGTGATCGTCATCGGCCCGACGCCGCCGGGGACGGGCGTTAGGTAACCTGCGACTTCGTTCACGGAATCGAAATCGACGTCACCGACGAGTTTGCCGCCTTCAGCCTCAGGCAGCCGATTGATGCCGACATCGATGACGACCGCGCCGGGTTTGACCATGTCTGCTTTGATGAAGCGAGGCTTGCCGACCGCTGCGACGAGAATGTCGGCTTGGCGGCATTGCGCGGCGAGGTCTGCTGTGCCGGAGTGGCATATCGTGACGGTGGCGTTTGCGTGTAGAAGAAGCATTGCCATCGGTTTGCCGACGATATTGCTGCGGCCAACGACCACGGCGTGTTTGCCGCGCAAGTCTTCGAGGCCAATGTCTTTGAGCATTTCCATGCACCCCGCAGGCGTGCAGCTCACAAAGCGCGGCTCGCCAATCATGAGCGCACCGACGTTTTCGACGTGAAACCCGTCGACGTCTTTGTGCGCGGCTACGGCTTCGAGCACTTTCTTTTCGGGAATGTGTTTTGGTAGTGGCAGCTGCACGAGAATGCCGTGAATGCTCGCATCTTTGTTCAATGCGTCGATCACGGCGAGCAGCTCCGCCTCCGTCGTGCTCGCGGGCATTTTGTGCATGAAGCTGTGCATGCCGACCTTGGCGCAGCCCGCGACCTTGTTCCTCACGTAGACCTGTGACGCAGGGTCTTCGCCGACCAACACGACGGCGAGGCCGGGCGTGATGCCGCGCGCCTTGAGCGCCGTTACGTCGGCAGCGATGCGGTCACGAACTTTGGCGGCGAGTACGTTGCCGTCGATGCGAATGGCGGTCATGGGGTGTCCTTGGGTTCTTCTGCTGCGGCAGCGAGGGGTTCATCGGGAGCGACGGCAGCTGGCGTCGGCGCGACCTCGCCTTCGGCGTCCACCGCAGCGGGCACCGCCACCGGCACGATCACGGGCGGATCGGGCACGAATGGATAAACCGTAGCTTCAGTAACAACCCAATGCATCTTCGCGTCGTGTTCTTCCTGTGGCAATTCGTCCGCAATCTGCGCCTCGAAACACACGCCGATGCGAGCGCTGTTGTCGGCGATTTTCGTCGACAGGCGGTCGTAATAGCCGCCGCCCTGCCCAAGGCGCGACAGGCCTTTGGTGAACGCCACGCCGGGATAAATTACGCAATCGACGTTAATCGGCTCGATCGGCGCGGAGCGCGTCACGTCGGGCGCGCGAATTCCGTGCTTGTGTGGAATCAGCGCGTCGAGATTGCGAATGCGCCATAGCGTCATCAAGCCTGCCACAGAGGTGATCTTCGGATAAGCGACCGCTTTGCCGCGCTTTAGAAGCTCCTTGCACAAATCATCGGTCGCGACTTCGCTGCCGTAACTCGCGTAAAGCAGCACCGTTTTCGCGCGATGCACGTCCGGGTGAAGCAGGAGCTTTTCGATGATGCGGCGGGTGCCGGCGTTGCGCTCTTTCTCGGAGAGCGCCTCGCGTTTCGCGCGAAATTCGTCGCGCAGCGCGGGCTTTACCGAGGGCTTTGCCTCGGCGGCAGCGACGATGTCGTCCTGCACAGGCGTTGCCTCAGCCTCAACTGGCGCTGCGTCTTGTTCACTAGGCTCCGGCGTGAGGACCGGGCCAAACCTATAATCGTTTGCTTCTTCCATCGCGCTATTTTGTCATCACCATGAATGCACTGGTTGACGCTTCCCCCTACGCCTCTAGACGTGAGCGCCTTTTCGCCGCTATCGGCGACGACATCGCCATCATCCCCACCGCGCCCGAAGTGCTTCGCAATCGCGACACCGGCTACTTGTATCGCCACGACAGCTACTTTTATTACCTGACTGGTTTTGCCGAGCCGGAAAGCGTGTTGGTGCTCGTCGGCGGCGCGAATAAGAAGGCAATTCTCTTTTGCCGCGAGAAAAACCTAGAGCGCGAAATTTGGGACGGGTATCGCTACGGCCCCGACGCTGCGCGTGAAATTTTCCGGTTTGACGAAGCACTTCCGATTGAATCGCTCGAAGTTGAACTGCCAAAACTGATGGCGGATAAGCGCGCGGTTCACACGCCCGTCGGCTCTGGCGCGGCGTGGGACGCCGAGATTGCCACCGCGATCAACGCGGTACGCGGTCAAGCCCGTACGGGCGTTTCTGCGCCAACCTCCGTCATCGACGTGCGCGCCACGCTCGACGAAATGCGTCTGATCAAAGATGCGCATGAAATCAATTTGATGCGTCGTGCGGCTGAAATTTCGTCGCAGGCGCACGCGCGCGCGATGCGCACCGCGCGGCCGGGGCAATTTGAATATCACGTTGAGGCCGAACTCGCGCACGAATTTATTCGCCAAGGATCGCGCGCGCCGGCATACAACCACATTGTGGCAAGCGGCCCGAACGCGTGTGTTTTGCACTACAACGACAGCAATCGCAAAATGCAAGACGGCGACTTGTTGCTGATCGACGCAGGCTGCGAATACGCGGGCTACGCGAGCGACATCACCCGCACCTTTCCGGTCAATGGCAAATTCACTGCCCCGCAGCGCGACGTCTACCAAGCGGTGCTCGACGCGCAACTTGCGTGCATGGAGTCGCTCAAACCCGGCAAGCCGTTCAACGAGTATCACGACGTTGCGACGCGCGTGCTCTCGCAAGGCATGCTCGATTTAGGTTTGCTCAAAGGCAGCCTCGATCAAGTGCTCGAAGAAAAGACCTACATGCAGTTCTACATGCACCGCGCGGGGCATTGGATCGGCATGGACGTGCACGACGCGGGCGATTACCGCAAACAGGGCGTGTGGCAAACCTTGAAGCCGGGCATGGTCATCACCAACGAGCCCGGCCTCTACATTCGCCCGGATGCGAGCGTGCCCGAGCACTTCTGGAACATCGGCATTCGCATCGAAGACGATGTGCTCATCACCGAAGACGGCAACGAAAACCTAACCATCACCACGCCGAAAACCGTGGCCGAGGTTGAGGCGGCGTGCCAGCGGTAGTGCTTACTTTTTCTGCCGTCATTCTCGCCGAAGGCGCGAATCCAGAACGGTGCCCTTCGCACAGCTGATGGCGAACACGCTGGCGTGCGATTTTTTTGACACAGATTTCACCGATGAATCAGTTGATTGCCACAGATTTTCACGACGAGAACTGTCCGAATACGCGCGTGGATCAATCCGCGCAAATCCGAATCAATAAATCTGTGTTCATCTGTGTAAATCTGTGGCAAAAGCTACTTGCAGCACCTAAGTACAGCGTGCGGTCTCTCAATCGCCCCCGCTGCCGCTCATGAAATTCCTCGTAGTGGGTGGCGGTCCGGTCGGGCTTGCCGCAGCGCTCGCGCTGAAAGCGCGGGGCGTCACCGACGACATCACCGTACTTGAAGCGGCGCCACGTGCGCAGCAAGTCTTTAGCGATCGCAACATCGCGCTCTCAGCAGCGTCGTGGCGATTTCTGTCGCGCCTCAATGTGACGGTGCCGCCGACGGAACGTGCACCCATCGTCGACGTGGAAGTGAGTCAGCGCGGCGCGTTTGGCTTGTTGCGCTTGACTGCGGATGACGTCGGAGCCACCGAGCTTGGCGCGGCAACGCCGTACCCGTCAATCAAAACCGCGCTCGACAACGCGATCCACGCTGCAATTATTCACATCCTCTACGGCGCGAAAGCGTTGCGCGTGGAGCACGTTGCGCGACACGCCGTCGTGCACCTTGAGTCGGGCGAACAATTGCGCGCGGACTGTGTGGTGCTCGCCGACGGTGCAGGCTCGGACTTGGTGAACGATTTCAAGCGACTCGAGCGTGATTCCGGGCAAATGGCCGTGATCACGCGCGTATCGCCCGCCAAACCGCGTCCCGGCGTCGCGTTCGAGCGGTTCACTGCGGGCGGTGCGCTGGCGCTGGTGCCGCGCGCTGACAAAGAATGGACCGTAATCTGGGCGCGACCACGCGCCGAAGCTGAGCGCCTGCTGCAGCTTGATCAAGCGACGCTGAGCGATGAAATCAATGCCGCGTTCGGCCCCAACATGGGCGCGCTCACGATCACTGCGAAAGCCACGAGCTACCCGCTCGTGTGGCGCTTTGTCGAGCCCCGCGCGAGCGGCGCGATTGTGGCGCTCGGCAATGCGGCACAAGGACTACATCCGGCCGCTGCGCAAGGTCTCAACCTGGGTCTGCGCGACGCGCAAGATCTGGCAGAACTCTTCAGCCACGCGGGTGATTGCAACACGGAAACCATCGCGCCGACGCTTGCGAAGTTCGCGCGCAAACGCGGCCCGGATCGCGTAGCGCGGATTGGATTCACTGGAATGCTCGCGTACGGCTTCGATCGCGGCGGCTGGTTGTTTGACGTGCCGCGCGGACTCGGTCTCACGGCGGTTCAAATGCTGCCGCCGCTACGACGCGAATTGGTTAGGCATTTGGCGCTGGGCTAGCGCGCAGCGTGTAGATTTCCCGAGTAATGGCTTTTTCGCTGTAACGGCTTCTATATGGTCGTTGTAAGCCCATTTTACTCTTAGTCGACAACGTCGAAAATTTGCCGCGAAGCGCCTAAAATAGGTCGTTTCCCATAAAAAGCTGTTGTCTGGCAGACGCCAGTTTTTCAGCTCTTTCTATGCATTGCGAACAAGCCCCTGAAATGCTCGACGTCACCGGCGAAATAGTGCGGGCGCTCGTGCTCTACTCCGTCGCAGAGTTTCAGGCCGGACACGTGAGGACGATTCGCGTCGATGCGCGTGATCGGTCGTTCACGGTCGCCGACGACGGCCGCGGTCACGCGATCGAGAGAACCGTCGGCGGTGCGCCGTATCTCGAGTTCGTCTACACACATCTGGCCTATCCGTTTGCCTCTGGCCAGAACGCACCGATTCAGTTGCAGGCGATCGGCATCTCATTGGCCAACAAACTTTGCGCCGAGCTTTCCGTCACTGCACGCAAGCCAACGGCGACGCTCGTCGTGTCGTTCCAAAATGGGCTGCGCGTGAGCGAGGCACTGGCCAACGTCGTCTCCGAAGTAACGGGCAACACAATTTCAGGCGTGGTCAATCCGCAACTGCAAAGTGCAGAAGCCGACACGGACGGCCTTCACCAGTGGTTGATTCGCGTGCTGACGGCGAGCGCCGGGCTGCGCATGGTGTTCAATGGCGTGGAATTGCGAGCTCCAGCGAACGAGCCCGCTTAAGCCGACCGTTCCGCGCTCGGCGTAATCGTCGGACGCGAATGCGCATCTTTCTTGCCTAATTTTCAGGCAAAAATGCGGCTATAATTTCTCTCCAGCCCGCCTCTCCCCTTCCAGAAAAATTCTGCTCACATGTTGCGCATCGGCCCTTATTCCCTCAAAAATCGGCTCGTGATCGCGCCGATGGCTGGGGTCACGGATCGCCCGTTTCGCAAATTGTGTCGGCAATTCGGCGCCGGATACGCGGTGAGCGAGATGGTGGCGTCGCGCCCTGAGCTGTGGCAGACACCCAAATCCATGCACCGCATGAATCACGACGGCGAAGAAGCGCCGATCGCTGTGCAAATCGCAGGGAACGATCCAGAGATGATGGCCGACGCGGCGCGCTTTAATGTCTCGCGCGGCGCGCAGATCATTGACATCAACATGGGCTGCCCGAAGAAAAAAGTATGCAAGGCAGACGCGGGCTCCGCGTTGTTGCGCGATGAAGCGCTGGTGGCCCGCATTCTCGACGCCGTCGTGCGCGCCGTCGACGTGCCAGTGACGCTGAAGACTCGCACCGGCTGGAGCCCTGACAATCGCAACGCGATTCGCATTGCGCACATTGCCGAAAGCGCCGGCATTCAAGCGCTCACGCTACACGGCCGTACGCGTGCCTGCGGCTTTGACGACGGCACCGTCGAGTACGACAGCATCAAAGCCGTGAAGTCGGCCGTGAAGATTCCGGTGATCGCGAACGGTGACATTGATTCGCCGCAAAAAGCGCTTGCGGTGCTGGCCTACACCGGCGCGGACGGCGTGATGATCGGTCGCGCGGCACAGGGGCGGCCGTGGATTTTTCGCGATACCGAGCATTTCTTCGCGCACGGCGACTTGCCCGCTGCGCCTCGCGTTGATGAAGTTGCGATGCTGATGCGTGAGCATCTTGAAGATCACTACACACTCTACGGGGAGTGGAGCGGTGTGCGCAGCGCACGTAAACACATTGGCTGGTACACCGAAGGTTTGCCTGGCGGCGAGGCGTTTCGCGACGCTCTGAACGTGCTCTCTGGCAGCGCTGAGCAACTGGCCGCCGTGGGCACCTACTTTTCGCAACTGGCAGACGACTTTGATCGCTTGCCATTGACCGCTTACACGATGAATCAACCGCTCCCGGAGTTGGTTCCGCTGCACTGAATTTGAAACACGATACAAAAAACTAAACCGGAAAACAAAAAAAATGAAACGCACAAAACTCAATGGCCACGCTGCCATTGCTGACGCGGTGACGAATTCGCTCAGCGAATACCTCGCCAAGCTCGACGGCGAGCCCGCCGACAATCTCTACGAATTGGTCATCGGCAGTGTTGAAAAGACGCTGATATCGGACGTGCTCGTGCGTACGCGCGGCAACCAATCAGAAGCCGCAGGCATGCTCGGCATCAACCGCAACACGCTGCGCGCCAAACTCGACAAATACAAAATTAAGCCCACGGTATGAGTCACACCCCTACACCCAGCGACGCGCGAAAAATCACACGCGCCCTCCTCTCAGTTTCTGACAAAACCGGCCTTCTCGATTTCGCGAAAGCGCTCGCCGCGCACGGCGTTGAACTCTTATCCACGGGTGGCACTGCAAAGCTCATTCGCGATGCGGGACTGAAAGTGATCGACGTCGGCGATTACACCGGCTTCCCAGAAATGCTTGACGGGCGCGTGAAAACGCTGCACCCGAAAGTGCACGGCGGCATCCTCGCCAATCGCTTGTTGCCCGAGCACATGAGCGCGGTTGCGGCGGCAAATATTCCGCTGATCGATTTGGTCGTCGTCAATCTTTATCCATTCCGCGAAACGGTCGCGAAACCCGGATGTTCACTCGAAGACGCGATTGAAAACATCGATATCGGCGGCCCGACGATGGTGCGCGCTGCGGCGAAAAACTGGGAAGGCGTAGCCATCGTCGTCGACAGTGGTGATTACGCTGGTCTCGCTGACGAGATGAAAGCCAATGCAGGCGCACTCTCGCGGAAGACGCGTTTCGCGCTCGCGAAAAAAGCCTTCACGCACACCGCCGCGTACGACGCCGCGATTGGCAACTACTTAACCTGTCGCGAGCTCGAAGGCGAACCACGCGCCTACCCGGATGTGCTCACGATGCAGTGGACTAAGGCGCAAGACATGCGATACGGCGAGAACCCGCATCAAAGCGCTGCGTTCTATCGCGACGAAACGCCGGCCGCTGGCACACTCTCGAAGTACACGCAATTGCAAGGCAAAGAACTCTCGTACAACAACGTCGGCGACGCCGATGCCGCATGGGAATGCGTGCGCTCGTTCGCGGAAACTTGCTGCGTGATCGTGAAGCATGCGAATCCTTGTGGAGTCGCGCTTGGCGACACGCCTCTCGTTGCGTACAACCGCGCATTGGCGACCGATCCGACCTCCGCGTTTGGCGGCATCATTGCATTCAATCGCACCGTCGACGCGGCCTGCGCCGAAGCAGTGAGCAAGCAATTCCTCGAAGTGCTCATCGCGCCAGAGTACACGGCAGACGCGCTGGAACTGCTCGCCAAGAAAACGAATGTGCGCGTTCTTACTGTACCGCTGAAGTCGCTCTATGAGAGTGCCAATGCATTGGAAATGAAGCGCGTGGGCGGCGGCTTGCTGGTGCAAAGTCCAGACACACACAAACTCAATCCCGACGCACTGAAAGTCGTGACGACCAAAGCGCCGAGCGCGCAGCAGTTGAAAGACATGCAGTTTGTGTGGCAGGTCGCGCACTTCGTGAAGTCCAACGCGATTGTGTTCGCCAAAGACGGACAAACGCTAGGGATAGGCGCAGGCCAAATGAGCCGTTTAGATTCGGCCCGCATCGCAAAGATCAAGGCCGAACACGCTGGCCTGACGCTCGTCGGGTCGGTGGCGGCAAGCGACGCCTTCTTCCCGTTCCGCGATGGTCTTGATGTGCTGGCGGACGCTGGTGCGATTGCCGTGATTCAACCCGGCGGCAGCATGCGTGACGAAGAGGTCATAAATGCCGCCAACGAGCGAGGCGTGGCGATGGTCACGACGGGCGTTCGTCACTTCCGCCATTAAGAGGATTTAGGTTGAAAGTATTAGTCATCGGCTCCGGCGGACGCGAACACGCGCTCGCTTGGAAACTTGCGCAAAGCCCGCGCGTGCAGAACGTGATCGTCGCTCCCGGTAACGCGGGCAGCGCCACGGAGCACAACTGCGAAAACGCATTGGCCAACAGCGTGGAGCAATGGCTCGCGCTGGCGAAGAACGAAAAGGTCGGCATGACGGTCGTGGGGCCAGAAGCGCCACTCGCCGCTGGCGTGGTCGATGCGTTTCGCGCGGAGGGCTTGAAGATCTTTGGCCCGACCAAAGCCGCTGCGCAGCTCGAATCGTCGAAGGATTTCGCCAAGGCGTTCATGAAACGTCACGGCATTCCGACGGCCGAATACGAGACATTTACCGATGCGACAGCAGCGCATGCGTACGTGAACCAGAAGGGCGCGCCGATTGTTATCAAAGCCGATGGTCTGGCGGCGGGCAAGGGCGTCGTTGTTGCCGCGACGCTCGACGAGGCGCACGCGACCATCGACATGATGCTCGCGGACAACGCGTTCGGCGCGGCTGGTGCACGCGTCGTGATCGAGGAGTGCCTGTTCGGAGAGGAAGCTAGTTTCATCGTGATGGTGGATGGTCGCAATGTGCTGACGATGGCCTCAAGCCAAGATCACAAGCGCCTGCTCGACGGCGACGCGGGTCCGAATACAGGCGGCATGGGCGCGTATTCGCCTGCGCCGATTGTGACGCCAGCGCTGCATGCGCGCATCATGCGCGAGATCATCCTGCCGACCGTGAACGGCATGGCAAAGGACGGGATTCAATACACCGGCTTCTTGTACGCCGGAGTGATGGTCGACGCGCAAGGAAATCCCAGAACGCTCGAATTCAATTGCCGTTTCGGTGACCCGGAAACGCAACCGATCATGATGCGCCTAAAGAGCGATCTGGTCGATCTCGTTGAACATGGCATCAACGGAACGCTCGACACCGTGGACGCCGAATGGGATCGCCGCGTGGCACTGGGCGTGGTGATGGCGGCGCACGGCTACCCGGACAATCCGCGCAAGGGTGACGTCATTCACGGTCTCGGCACGAAGCATGACGATGCGCATGTATTTCATGCGGGCACTGCGGTGAGCGACGGCAACGTTGTGGTTGCCGGTGGTCGCGTATTGTGTGTCACTGCGCTCGGTGACACGGTGAAGATCGCGCAGAAGCGCGCATACGAAGTCGCCGACGGCATTCGGTTTGACGGGATGCAGTTGCGCCGCGACATCGGCTGGCGCGCGATAAAACAACGCTAGTGTGGTGAAAGAACGATGAGTAACGCGAGTTCAAGTCCCGTGTCGCGCGACGATGTTGCGCGCGTTCACGAGTTTCTGGTCGGCCTGCAACTGTCCATCGTCTCCGCGCTCGAAGCGATTGACGGCGGCCCGTTCATTCGTGATGAATGGCAACGCCCCGAAGGCGGCGGTGGCATATCGCGCTTGATTGAGGGCGGTCGTATCATCGAACGCGGTGGCGTGAATTTCTCGCACGTGTTGGGCACGAGCATGCCACCATCGGCCACAGCGCAACGACCGCAGCTTGCGGGCGCGCCTTGGGAGGCGATGGGCGTATCGCTGGTGATTCATCCGCGCAACCCGTACGCACCGACAACACACATGAATGTGCGATTTTTCATCGCACGACCGAAAGACGGCGAACCCGTGTGGTGGTTCGGCGGCGGGATGGACTTGACACCGTATTACGGCTTCAAAGAAGACGCCGTGCACTGGCACACGCAGAGCAAGGCGGCGTGCGAACCTTTTGGCAGCGATCTATACCCTCGCTTCAAGATGCAATGCGATGAGTACTTCTTTTTGAAGCATCGCAACGAACCGCGCGGCATTGGCGGGACGTTCTTTGACGATTTCAGCGCACTCGGTTTCGAGCAAAGCTTTGCGATGACGCGTTCGGTCGGTGAGCACTTTGTGCCGGGCTACGCGCCGATTCTCAAAGCACGCTGCGACACGCCGTACGGCGAGCGCGAACGTAATTGGCAACTGTATCGTCGTGGCCGCTACGTTGAATTTAATCTCGTGTGGGATCGCGGCACACACTTTGGTTTGCAGTCAAACGGGCGAACGGAAGCGATTCTTATGAGCATGCCGCCGGAGGTGCATTGGCGCTACAACTACAAGCCCGAAGGCGGCACGCCCGAGGCGGCGCTGTACACGGACTTTCTCATTGCGAAGGATTGGCTGTGAAGCGTGACGACGCCAATCTAAGCATGGAAGCGCCGACGCGAGACGCGTCGCATTTGATCGAACATTTCGTGTCGCAAGAAGAGATTTTCAAAGGCCGCTTGCTCCACGTTGTACGCGACACGGTCACGCTTCCGAACGAGCGCCAAGCGACGCGCGAATACATCAAGCATCCAGGTGCCGCCTGCATCGTTGCGGAATTTGAAGATGGTCGCCTACTGTTGGAGCGTCAATTTCGTTACCCCGTGGGCGAAGTCATCATCGAATTTCCAGCGGGCAAACTCGATCCCAATGAAAACCCTCTTGTCTGCGCTCAACGTGAGCTCAAAGAAGAAACGGGCTATTGGGCGCGCTCGTGGCATACGCTCGGGCACATGCACCCCCTGATTGCGTACGCGGATGAAGTGATTCATCTTTTTCACGCCAATGGTTTGGTGCAAGGTGACGCAAAGCTCGACCAAGACGAATTTCTGGAATTGTTTGCCGCGACGCCAGATGAAATTTCGGCGATGATTGCCGACAATCGGATCACAGACGGCAAATCGATTGCTGCCTTTTTTCGCTGGCAGTTGTTGCGCCGACCTGGCACGATTTAATCCCGCCTATAAAGCAACCTTTGCGGCAAAGCCCGCACCAGTAACTTCCACCGTCCCCATGAAACCGCAATTTGTTCTATCGCTCTCCTGTCCCGATCGTCCGGGCATCGTTCACCGAGTTTCGGGCTTCTTGGTCGAACAAGGTGCCAACATTCTTGAGGCCGCGCAGTTTGATGACGTGGGTACCAATCGCTTTTTCATGCGCGTGCAGTTCGAGGTAAGCGACACCTCGCTGTCGGCGAACGTTTTGAGTGAACGCTTCGAGACCGTGGCCAAAGAGATGGCGATGGCGGCTACATTTGTGGCCACCGCAACGCGTGTGCGCACGCTCATCATGGTGTCGAAACAAGGGCATTGTTTGAACGACCTACTGTTCCGCCACAAGTGCGGGCAGCTACCGATCGATATCCCTGCGATTGTGAGCAATCACATGGATTACTACCAACTTGCCGCGAGCTACAACATTCCGTTCTTTCACTTGCCTGTCACCGCAGAAACCAAACTCGGTCAAGAGGCCAAGCTGCGCGAAATCATCGCTGAGAAGCAGGTTGATCTTGTCGTGCTTGCGCGCTACATGCAAGTGTTATCGCCAAGCCTGTGCGAGTACCTGAATGGCCGTGCGATCAATATTCATCACTCATTTTTGCCTAGCTTCAAGGGCGCGCGTCCTTACTATCAAGCGCACGAACGTGGCGTCAAACTGATCGGCGCCACGGCACATTACGTCACAACCGACCTAGACGAAGGCCCGATCATCGAGCAGGACGTTGCGCGTGTAAACCACTCGATGAGTGCTGAGGCACTGACGATTGCCGGCAGCGATTTGGAGTGCACGGCGCTTTCGCGAGCAGTGAAATGGCATGCAGAGCACCGTGTGCTTTTAAACGGCAACAAGACGGTGGTATTCAGCTAAGCGATGCGGAAAATGCTCGTGTCGAGGCGACTTAGTAAGCACGGTCTCCGCCGTTCGTGCTCGTTTCGTCGAGCGGCGCCAAGTTGCCGTCTACGACTTAAGCGCTTCACGTTGCGCTCACTTTCAGTCGTTTAAGCGAAATTAACGATGTAGCGAACTTCGCGTGAGATTGGAGAGAATCCGCTCACTGTGGCGTCGGTCGCTTTTCCAAAAATTTTCCATAAAAGCTTGTCATCGCGGCGAACTGATAGTCCGCATTGGCCTTTTTGGCAAATCCGTGCCCTTCGTCTTCCGCCAGCAAGTACCAAACAGGCAAGCCATTCGCACGAACCTTTTTCACTATCTGCTCGGCCTCTGTGTAAGGTACGCGGGGATCATTCTTCCCGTGCGAAACCATCAGCGGTAGTTTGATTTTGTGAGCATGCGTCAACGGGGAAATGCTGTCGAGAAATTTGCGCATATCCGAATCGCGTTCGTCGCCGTACTCACTTCGGCGGAGGTCTCGTCGGTAGGTTTCAGTGTTTTCCAGAAATGTTACGAAGTGTGAAATCCCCACCGAGTTGAACGCCGCCGAGAGGCGAGAACCGTAGGTTGTCGCGGATGCGAGCACCATGTACCCACCGTAGCTACCACCCATCACCGCTACTCGCGTCGGATCGAGGTCTGGTTGGGCATGAATCCAGTCTAGCAGTGCGCCGATATCCTTGACCGAGTCTTCGCGCTTTTTGCCGTTATCGGCCTCGAGAAAGCGTTTACCAAAGCCCGATGAGCCGCGCACGTTCGGATAAATCATCGCGTAGCCGCGCTCATTCATCCAGTAATTGCTGCGTCCGCGAAAACCCGGTCTCGATTGACTTTCCGGCCCGCCGTGAATCGAGATGATGACCGGTCTTTTGCCTGGAAATTGTCCAGGGTTGGGACGGTGCATAAATCCCGTGATGCTCATGCCGTCAAAGCTGCGCCAAATGATCGGCTCGGCCTCAACGAAGGGACGCTTGACACCGGCTACCACGGGGTGCTGCGTCCAGCGAGTCACAGCCCCGTTTTCAACATCCAACGAAAACACCTCGCCAGGTGACTCCGCCGACTCAATGGCAAGCGCAAGATCGCGTCCATTGCGATGCCAGCTGACCGACGAAATCAAGCCGGAAGGCAGCGTCGGCACCGGCAACGGTTTCAGGTCACCATCAAATAATTTCAGTTGCGCGTGACCATTGGCATTCACCAGCGCAGCTATGCGTTTGCCTCCCTTGGCGATCGACCAGGAATCCACATCGTTTTCGAAGTCCTTGGTGACCCATTGCCGCTCACCCGTGCGCACGTCTACGCGCGAGAGTTTGCCGAAATCTCCGTCGAATCGTTTGCGGTACAACCATCGATCTGTGGTGTCGTCGTCCGGCTCCGCTTCACCCGTGCCGATGTCCGTTTTTTTTCCTGTAGCTAAATCGATCGACCAGACTTTGCTGCTCGTCGACGATTGATACTCGCTAGCAATGATGCGGTTATCACGATCTAACCAACGCACGACACGCCAGCCCGCACCCACCAAGGTCGTAAGTTTGAAGCGCGCTTCAGGCTGCAGCGGATCGATGGCATACACATCGACGGTTGCCTGCTCGCGCTTACCATTTCTATCCAGAGCACTTGACGAGATGATGACTTTGTCTTGCGCGCTGTTCCAAGGACCCAACGCGTGCCGCTCCCCAGTTGGGGTGAGCTGCGTTTCGTGCAACGACTTCGGATCAAGCTTGTAAATCTGCGCGGCTTCATCGCCGCCAGTATCTCGCGAAATGAGGATGTAATCGCCCCGCTTGGGCTCGTAGCTCGCCGCGCGCACGGGCTCTTTGCCTTTGGTGAGCTGCACCGACTTGCCCATTGGGTCAGCTTGCAAGAAAAGCTGATTGGTATTGCCTGCGCGGCGCATGATGAGCATGTCTTGCAGCAGCGGATGCCACGCGACGAATCTGGTCGGCTTAAATTCTCCATACGGCGCAATCTCGTCGGCCAAGCTTTGCGATACGACCGGCACACCATCGACTCTCATCGCAGGTGGTGGCGCGAGCGCGGCTGGCGGTTGCGCCAACGCAATCGGAGGCAGCGCGGCGCAGAAGGCCCCCATCATCACCGTCGAACGAAAATTTAGCCGCATACAATTCAACGCGTGAACGCGCCTCCTAAATTCGAACCCGCCTCAGCGGACGAGCTTCTTAAATCATCGCAACTCGTGGGTAGCACTGTTGCGGGCGCGATTGTGCCAGAGGACGGCGCGGCAATACGTGTCGCCGAATTGAGACACGAAGCGCGACACATTCGCACCCTGCCCGATCATCTGGTTAATCAGATAGCTGCAGGCGAAGTGATCGAGCGGCCTGCGGCTGCGCTCAAAGAACTTTTGGAAAACGCAGTCGATGGTGGCGCGCGCTCCATTGATGTTGAACTCACAGGCGGTGGCGCGGTGCTGATGCAAGTGACCGACGATGGGCGTGGCATCGCGCAAGACGAACTGCCGCTCGCTATTGCGCGTCATGCCACATCGAAAATTGCGTCATTTGACGATCTTGAATCGGTGGTTAGTTTTGGCTTTCGCGGCGAAGCGCTAGCGTCGATTGCGTCGGTAGCGCGGCTGGCGATCACGAGTCGCCCGATGGGCGTGACCAGCGCGTTTCGATTGAAAGTTGAAGGCGGACAGATTGACCCGCCGGAACCTGTGAGTGCTCGCGTGGGCACTACGGTAAACGTGGCCGAGTTGTTTTTCAACACGCCCGCGCGCCGTCGCTTTCTCAAGTCCGAATCCACCGAATACGCGCATTGCTTGGATGCCGTGCGTCGCCTCGGGTTGGCGCGCAACGACATCGCTTTGCAGCTCACGCACAACGGTCGCGCTGTGCATCGCTGGCCAGCGCAAGCGTGGCCCGCGCGTGTGGCGGCCGTGTTAGGGCAAGAGTGGGTGAACGCCGCGATGCCGATTGCTGTGGACGGCGGCGTGTTAGCGCTACAAGGTTTTGTGTTGAAGCCCAACAGTTCGGTGCCCAATCGCGACGCGCAGCATTTGTATGTCAATGGCCGCTGGGTGCGTGACAAGGTAGTGCTGCACGCGATACGCGATGCGCTGCGCGACCAAATGCACGGCGGCGCGGCACCAGGTTTCGTATTGAAGCTCACGCTCGATCCGCGCGCCGTCGACGTAAACGTGCATCCAGCGAAAACCGAAGTGCGTTTCCGCGATTCGCAAGCCGTGCATCAGTTTGTGCGCCGCGCTGTGGATCGGGCGATGAGTGGGAATGCGGCCTCGCAGCCTGCGGTGTCGGCGGCGCAAAAACTGTTTGGTGATCGCGTGGCGCCTGAGGACGCGAATGCGAATGCAATTGCAGCACCCGTTGCAGCCGCACCTGAGCCCACACAAATACCGCTCGCGAATTACGCTGCGTATCCCACCTATAGCGGGGAAACCGCGCCCGGCGTTTCCGAGCGCATCAGCCAATATTTCTTTGCGCCGCAGTCGGACGCCGCGAGAGTTGACTACGCACCCGCTGCGCCTGCGGAACAAATGTCGCAACCGTTACCGCAAGGCGACTACCCGCTGGGCTTCGCGTTGGCGCAGTTGCACGGCGTCTATATCCTCTCGCAAAACGCGGCAGGCTTGGTGCTCGTGGATATGCATGCGGCGCACGAACGCATCGTGTACGAAGGGCTCAAGGCGCAAGCCGCGACGGCCACCGCGGACAATGGCCTCGCCACGCAGCGCCTATTGATTCCCAGTGTGATCAACGCGAGCGAAAAAGAAGTCGCCACAGCCGAAACGCATCGCGAAACGTTGAACGCGTTGGGATTCGACATCAGCATCGTGGGCCTTCGCGCGCTGACGCTGCGAAGCATCCCCACGCTGTTGGCCGACGCCGCGCCGGAAGCGCTGCTGCACGGCGTGTTGGCAGAGTTGGATGAATTAGGCGTCAGCGCCGTCATCGAATCAAGACGCGACGAACTGCTCTCCACGATGGCCTGCCACGCCGCGGTGCGCGCCAACCGGGCGCTAACGGTGGCCGAAATGAACGCGCTACTCAGAGAAATGGAAGCCACCGAGCGCGCCGGCTCCTGCAACCACGGCCGCCCGACGTGGTACCAGCTCACGCTCAAAGAACTCGACAGTTTGTTTATGCGGGGGCGGTAGCGTGTCGCTTGTAACGTAGAGACGAAGGCGCGTATACAGCTTTTTAGACGCAACGACCGCTCGGTTGTCTTCGCAGTGAATATTTTGCAATAGTCGACATCTCACAAAAATCCGCTCTAAGCGCCATCCAGCTGTCGTTTGAACGCAAAAGTTGTAATGTGACCAACCTCGCGCGCCTGACGACGCGACCAGCGTCACGCTAAACCGCCAGCCCTTGCCCGGCTTCTTCATACGTTCGGCCGTCCCGGATGTGATAAATCCGCTTGAACGTGGGGATAATTTTCTCGTCGTGAGTGACGACGATGATGGCAGTGCGAAATTGCTGCGCCATTTGGTTGAGGATGCGCATGACGCCGAGCGCGCGTTCGCTGTCGAGGGGCGCGGTGGGTTCGTCGGCGAGGATAACCGGCGGCTGATTCGCCAATGCGCGGGCGATGGCGACGCGTTGCTGTTCACCGCCTGAGAGCTGCGACGGCTCGGCTTTCGCGCGGTGCGCTACGTCTAACGCCTTCAATAAATCAACGGCGCGCGCTCGGGCATTGGCATTGGGTTGACCGGCGAGCATCGGCATCAGCGCAACGTTGTCGGTGACGTCGAGAAACGGGATCAGGTACGCCGCCTGAAATACAAATCCGATGCGGTCACGGCGCAAGGCACGTAGGTCGCGCAACTTCCAGCCGTTGTCGTAGATCGTCGTGTCGCCGAGCGTCATCCGGCCTGCCGTCGGCTCAATCACGGCACCTAAACACTTCAGCAGCGTGCTTTTGCCGGAACCAGAAGGCCCGATAAGGCCGACGACTTCGCCGGGCGCGACCAACATGTTGACGTCTTTCAACGCGTCGACCGCAGCGTCGCCTTCGCCGTAGCGCTTGCTGAGCCCCTCGATGCGGATGCCCGTGATTTGCGGCGCAGTCATGGTGTGCCCGCTCATCCGATCGCCTCCGCCGGGTCTACGCGCAGCGCAACGCGAATTGCGACTGTACTCGCCAACGCACAGATCAGCATCACCACAACGAAGCCGCGCACCGCGTCGCCCGTCTCCAACAGCACGTATTTCGGGAAGGCCGGGGCCCACACCGTAGCTGACAATTTGCCCACGAGAAATCCGATCACGCCTAGGCCCAACGCCTGTTGCAGGATCATTCCGGCAATCGTCCGGTCACGCGTACCGATGAGTTTGAGCACGGCTATTTCGCGCAGCTTGCCCAGCGTCATTGTGTAGATGATGAACGCGACGATGGCGGCACTCACGATGGCGAGAATCACCAAAAACATTCCAATTTGCTTTGCAGAAGTGGCGATCAGCTTCGCCACCAAAATATCTTCCATCTGCACCCGCGTGAACACCTGCACATGCTTCCAACGGCGAATCGGCTCGGCCACGATTTCGGGGTCAGCGCCGGGCACAATTTGGACCAGCACCGCGTTGACGTTGTGATTGCTGCTCTGTGCGGCCGTGACGGCCTCCAGCAATCCAGGCACTCCGGGTCGGTTGAGCGCGGGGTTGGCCGCGTTGCGCGCACGATCATTGACGATGGCGTCGTTGTCTTTCAAAAACTGTGCTTCCTGCGCGTCGGCCAATGGAATGAACACCATCGGGTCGCCGCCGGACGACACCATGCGCCGCGTGAGTCCGACGACGTTGTATTCGTGGCGGCGAATTTTGATCCGGTCACTCAACTGAAAGCCTGTCTTCACGTCTGCCACGGCTTCGTAGTGGTTACGCGTGATGTGGCGTCCGGCGACGAGATAGTCGGGCTGGCCCGGCTGCTCGGCCGCGACGCCGACGACCATCGCGCGCACATCGGTCGCGCCGTCGCGCACTTGCATAGTCAGATACGTGACGTTGCCTGCGCGTGCAACGCCGGGCATGCCCAACACAGAGCGGTACACATCGTCGCGAAGGCTTGAGGCCTCCGCATACGGCCCCTGCGTGTCCTTTTGCACGACCCACAAATCGGCACCGCTGTTTTTCAGGAGCATCACCGCGTCGTCGACCATGCCGCGATACACGCCCGCCATCGTCAGCGTGACACCAATCAACAATCCCAAGCCGATCCCGGTGAACACAAACTTGGTCCACGAATGCAGAATGTCGCGCCCGGCCAGACTAATCATGGTGCGGACTTGACCAGACTTTGCACCACTTGGATTCGGCTTTGAGCGTCGATGTTTTTCTCGGAATAGACCAAGACACGCTCGCCCGCTTTCACGCCATCGAGCACCTGTACTTGTCCGTCGAGACTGTTCAGCCCGGTGCGTATGGGCGCGAAACGCAAGCCGGCTTCGTCCTGAATCCACACGCCAGTTTGACCCTGGATGCGTTTGATCGAGGCGTTGTGTACGAGCACCGCGCGCCCCGTGGTCGGAAGCTTGAGCGTCACCTCCGCCAATTCGCCCACGGCAACACCGCGCGGTAGCGTGTCTGGCGTGATCAATGCGATGCGCTCTTCGGTCACGCTGTCGCCCTGCAGCTCCACGCGCACTACTTTTCCGGGCACCGGGGTTGCGGCATTCGAGCGTAGCGTGATGTCCGCTGTGAGGCCCGCCACCAACCCGCCGGAGCGGCCTTGATCAAAGCGCGCTTTGATCCACAGGCTACCGGGCTCAATAAGTTTCACCACGGTTTGCCCAGCGACCACGGTCGAGCCAGGTTCCGCATCGCGCGCAAGCACGACGGCGTCTTGCGTCGCCACCAAGCGCACGTTGGCGCGCTGTTGTGCGAGCGCTGAGCGCTCGGCGCGAAGCCGAACGAGTTCTTGCCGCGCCGACGCACCGTTTGCCTGCGCGGCACGGACGCCAGCGTCAGCGGAGAGCTTTTCCTGCGCCTTGGATTCGAGCACCGCGCTGCTAATGAAGCCCTGCTTGGCGAGTGCATCGTAGCGCGTGGCGCTGGTGGAGGCCAGTTCGCCGCGCGCTTTGGAATCCATTGTTTGCGCGTCGGCGGCGGCGATAACGCTTACAGCGCGCGCCACCGACGCGTCGAGCGCCGCGAGGCGACTATCGATGTCGACCGGGTCCATCTCGGCGAGGAGTTGGCCCGCCTTTACGCTGTCGCCCACGTCGACCAACACGCGCAGCACGCGGCCAGCACTCGTCGGCCCAATCAAGAAACTGCGCCGCGCCTCTACCGTGCCGATGCCGAAGAGCGCCGACGACAAAACGCCTTCGCTCGCGGTGACCACGGTCACTCGTACGGGCGCGAACGGCCCAGCGCGACGCAACACAAACGCAATGCCAGCCAGCATGACCACCGCAAGGAGCACCAGCGCGATAAGTTTGAGTGACGGTTTATTGATTTTCATGGTTCATAGCTTCGGCGCAGGCCGCGTAAATAAAGGTCGAAGACTCGCGTGGAGTCGGCACGCATCATGTCCGTCTGACCGCTCAACATGGATTGCATGACCAGCCCTTGAATGATCCCGACAAATTGCGTCGCGGCCGCATTGGTGTCTAGGTCATTGGCCGCGTCCCCGCGTTGCACCGCGGCGTTTAAGTGCGTGAGTAGCAATTGGCGGTAGGTTTGCAGCAAGGTGCGAACTTGTTGCTTCATGGGCGAATCGGTCGCTTGTTGTAGCTCGTGGAAGATCACGCGCGGAACGCCGGGGTTTGCGACAACGAATTCGACGTGTGCATGAAACACGTTGCGCAGCGCGGCGAGCGGCGCGTCGGCTTGTTGAGCGGCGTCACTCAGAACGCGCGGCAAATGCTGACCCACCCAGCTGAGGACGGCGAGCCAAATCGCGTCCTTCGTTGGAAAGTGCTTGAACACTGCGCCTTGGGTGACGCCGACGGCGCGGGCCAAATCGCTGGTGGTGACGTCGGCAGGGCTGCCTTCTGCTGCGAGGCGCAAGGCAGCGGCGACAATTTCGGCCTGACGTTGTTCAGTGGGCATACGCCCGGTGCTTGCCGGGCGCGCAATGCTTATGGACGCGGTGCTTGCAACACTGCTAGCGGGCGCTTGGTTGGCGATTGCTGGGAGACGAGAGGCCATAACCTAATTGGTAAGTATTTAATTACTTACTTCTAGTGTACGCGCATCCACACGCACACGAGCATCTGCATGAATGACTTTAAGGCTCAAACGACCGTCTGGTGGTCGTTACACGCTAAAAATTTAGATTGTCGATTACGCGAATAGTGCACCCCTAACGACCACCTGCTGGCCAGTCTGCCTATAAAGCCATTAAATTTCCGGGGAGTTGAAGCTGACTGCTTCTGTTGCTGCGTGCTATCCGTGCGTTCCATGAACTGCGGCGTTACCTCGCGCATCGCATAATCACTCTTCCACTAGCCGCGCGCCGTGCTCGCCCAACCTTTGACCCTTCCCGTGATCCTTCTCGTTGGTCCGACCGCCTCTGGCAAGAGTGCGGCGGCGTTGACCTTGGCCGAGCGTTTCAACGGCGAGATCGTAAGCATCGATTCAGCGCTGGTCTACCGCGATATGGATATCGGCACGGCCAAGCCAACGGCTGACGAGCTTGCGCGTGTCCCGCACCATTTGATCGATTTGATTGATCCGACCGAGCGCTATTCGGTCGCCCGTTTCGTCACCGACTGCCTCGCGGCGATTGCAGACATTCAAGCGCGCGGACGGTTGCCTTTGCTAGTTGGCGGCACGATGATGTACGCGAACATTTTGGTCAACGGCATGAGCGATGTGCCGCCCGCCGACGAAGCGATTCGCGCAGGGCTCGCTGCTCGCCGCGCGAGTGAGGGTATTGCATCGTTGCACGCGGAGCTCTCGCGCGTAGATCCGATCACCGCCGCGCGACTGCCGCCGACCGACAGTCAACGCATCGAGCGAGCACTGGAGGTTTGGCAGATTGCCGGCGTACCGCTGTCGTCGCTGCAAGGTCAGAAGAAAAGCGCGCTGGCCGAAGTGCCGCACGCGGTGTTACGTTGGCTGCCGCGAGATCGGGCGTGGTTACATGCTCGTTGCGAAGCGAGGCTGACGACGATGTTTGCGCAGGGTTTTGTGGCCGAAGTGGAAGCGCTGCAAAGACAGTATGTGTTGACGCCGGATTTGCCGTCGATGCGTTGTGTTGGTTACCGACAAGTGCTTGACGCACTCGACGGTCGCACGCCAAAAGCGGAAATGATGGAGCGCGCGTTGTTTGCCACACGCCAGCTTGCGAAACGGCAAATTACTTGGCTGCGCGGCTTTGCGGGCCAGGCGATTGATTGCGATGCAACAGATTCAGTAAGCTTGGCAAGTTTGGCCATTGAGCGCGCAATCACGCAAAGTGCACAGGTTGAAGCATGAAAAGCGATAGCGTTTGGTACGTTCCACAGCGTGCGCTGCAAATTGTGGTGCGCCGATTTCTCGACGTTTGGGTACGCGTACAGATTTTTCCCCAGCCCTTGGTGATCGCACACGGCGCAACGGACGCGCCCGTTTGCTACGTGCTGCCGCGGCCATCCATCACCGACAGCGCGTTGCTCGACAGTCTCACGCGTGAGAACGATATTCCGGCGTCTCACGCACCATTCATTGCGTCCAGCGTCTCCGAACGCAGCGCCTTCTTCCCACTTCGGGACGATCACAATTTGATGCCGTCCGATCGGCTTGAACGCTTGATCGCGGCTGTCGCTGCTGGCGAACTGGCCGATGCGCATCTCGTGCCCGTGAACATTTTTTGGGGTCGCGCGCCAGAACGTGAAGAGCGAGAGGGGTCGGCAACGCACAGCTTGCGCTGGCTCCGCGTTTGGGCTGCGGAGGGATGGGGCGGGCGGTCTCGCTTGCGCAAATTGTTTGCGATGATTTTCTTTCGCCGCGCGGTCGCGGCACGTTTCGGTGCACCGTTGTCGCTTCGGGAGTTGGTGAGCGTTGCCAAGATTGAAGGCTTGGACAACGAGCGCATGGTGCGCCGCGCAGCGCGATTGCTGCGCACTGAATTTCGCACCGAGCGCGAGGCGGCGATTGGGCCGGACCTATCGCATCGGCGCACGCTGATCGAGAGCATGATGCGCGAGCCGCGCGTACTCGAGGCGATTGCCCAAGAGGTGAGCGAAAAGAGAACCACACTCGGCAAAGTGGAGGCGCGCGCGCGTGCGATAGGCCGTGAAATCGCGGCGGACTATTCGTATGTGCTCGTGCGCTTCATGGAGCAGTTACTCGGCAAACTGTGGAACCGCATTTACGAGGGCGTAGAAGTGCGGGGGGCGGAGCGACTAGCGGCACTAGCGAAAGACAATACGCTCGTTTACGTGCCTTGCCATCGCAGCCACATTGACTACTTGTTGCTGTCGTATGTGGTGCACGAAGCGGGTTTGACTGTGCCACACATTGCTGCCGGGGCGAACTTAAACATGCCGATTGTCGGCGGCATTCTGCGACGCGGCGGTGCGTTTTTCTTGCGGCGTTCATTTAAGGACGACGCACTCTACGGCGAAGTGTTTGCGGCGTACGTGCACGAAGTATTGAAACGCGGCTTTCCGATGGAGTATTTCGTCGAAGGCGGTCGTTCGCGCACGGGTCGCATGCTGCCTCCGAAGGCCGGATTGATTTCGATGACCGTGCAAAGCTACTTGCGCGAACATTCGCGGCCACTGCTGTTCGTGCCGGTCTACATCGGCTACGAAAAATTGATCGAAGGCGGCAGCTACACCGAAGAGCTTTCCGGGGCTACGAAGAAGAAGGAATCAGTCTTCGGTCTGCTCAGCACCATCAAAGAACTGCGCAAAGCGCACTACGGAACGGTCGGCGTCAGTTTCGCGCGGCCGATTGCGTTGGGCGAGTTGCTCGATGCGCATGGCGCGAAGGATATGGATACGTGGCTCGCTGATAAGGGGCTACGCCGGCGCGCGTTGACTGACGTGTCGCGCATCATCGCTGAGCGCATCAACGGCGCAGTGCGGATTAACCCCGTTGCGGTCGTCGCGACAGCATTGCTCGCCACGCCGAAACACGCCGCTGAAGCCGATCAGCTCGCTGGTGTAGTGGAACGCTTGCTGCGGCTAGCAAGCAGTGCGCGCACCGCGCTCGAGGCCGAGGCTACGACGCTATCAGGAGCGGAGGCCATCGCACACACCGCACGACTTGGATACCTCACGCGCCGCACGCATCCGTTAGGTGACGTTGTGATGGCCGACGAGAGTGCGGCGGTGGCGCTCACGTACTTTCGCAACAACGTATTGCATTGTTTTGCGCTGCCGGGGCTTATGGCTTGTCTGATCGTGCAACACGGCGTGATCGGTCGCACCAAGCTCGCGCGGCTGTCACGCGGGCTCTATGTCTTGCTGGAATCGGAGCTTTACTTACCACCGTGGAGTGACAAAAAGCTCGACGATCCGGCCAGCGCGGCCGACCCTGTCGAAACCACCAATGTGTTTCCGCTCACAGAGCCATTCGAAGCATTTGACCGAACACTGGAAACACTCGCTTCCGACGGTTGGATCAACGTTGAGCCCGAGGCGAACGTCGTGAGCGCATCGCGTCAGGGAACGGATTCGGCGGCGTTCCTTGAACTTCTGGCGTCGACGATTCGGCCAGCGCTCACCCGACACGCATTGATGCTCGCGTTAGTGGTGCGCGCCGAACCGGGTGCGCAAACCCGAAATGCGTTGGAGAGCACCTGTCAGCAAGCAGCGCAGCTGTTGGCGATGACTCACGTGTTCAATGCGCCTGAGTTTTCGGATAAATCGCAGTTCCGCTCGGCGTTTGACGCGTTACTGCGTGTTAATTTGGTGCGTTTGGATGCTGCTGATCGAGTGCATTTCGACCCCGATTTGGTGTCCCGGGCGGAGGATGCGGCGTTCCTGTTACCGCCAGACACGCGTGCTGCCGTGTTGCGCGCGGCGCTTCGCCACACGGCCGTCACCACGATAACCGCATAAAATCAAAGGTTAGCCCGATTCACTTTCCGTATTGCACGCATATTCATCATGGCCGGCCGCACCCTATACGACAAACTTTTTGATGCCCATACTGTTCGCACAGAAAGCGACGGCACGGCACTGCTCTACATCGACCGCCACTTGGTGCACGAAGTCACCAGTCCGCAGGCCTTTGAAGGGCTAAAAATTGCTGGTCGCTTGCCTTGGCGCAAACGCAGCATGATTGCGGTGCCCGACCACAACACGCCGACCACACCGGGATTCACCACGATTCTCGACCCCGTTTCACGCACGCAGGTCGATACGCTAGACGCAAACGCGAAGGAGCACGGGCTCACCTATTTCAAAGTTGGCGACATTCGTCGCGGCATCGTTCATGTGATTGGGCCCGAACAAGGTGCGACACTGCCAGGCATGACCGTGGTGTGTGGCGATTCGCACACATCGACGCACGGTGCGTTTGCGGCGCTCGCATTCGGGATCGGTACCAGTGAAGTCGAGCATGTGATGGCGACGCAGTGTCTCTCGCAAAAGCGCTCGAAGTCGATGCTCGTGCGTTGCGACGGACGTCTTCCCACGGGAGTGACGGCTAAAGATTTAGTCCTCGCCATCATCGGCAAAATCGGCACGGCCGGCGGCACGGGCTACGCGATTGAATTTGGCGGTGAGGCTATTTCCTCGTTGTCGATGGAAGGCCGTATGAGTGTGTGCAACATGGCTATTGAGGCCGGTGCACGTGCGGGCATGGTGGCTTACGACGCTGTGACTGAAGCCTACTTGAAAGGCCGTCCGTTCGCGCCAACAACGCCCGAGGGGTGGGATGCCGCGACGCGCCATTGGCGCACACTCAAGAGCGATAGCGATGCATCGTTTGACCACACGGTGGTTCTCAACGCGAGTGATCTGATCCCGCAAGTCACTTGGGGTACGTCTCCCGAGATGGTGTTAGCGGTGGACGGACGTGTCCCCGATCCGGACAAAGAAAAGGATACGGTGAAGCGAGAAGGTATCGCGCGCGCGCTCGCCTACATGGGTCTCACGCCGAACACGCCGCTGGTCGACATCAAAATCGACAAAGTGTTTATCGGCTCATGCACCAATTCGCGCATTGAAGATTTGCGCGCGGCCGCGTCGGTGGTCAAAGGCCGTCGTCGCGCGGAGAATGTGAAACTTGCGATGGTGGTGCCGGGTTCAGGTCTGGTTAAAGCGCAAGCCGAGCAGGAAGGGCTCGACAAAATTTTCGTAGCCGCTGGATTTGAGTGGCGCGAGCCAGGTTGTTCGATGTGCTTGGCCATGAACGATGACCGCCTGGAGCCTGGCGAACGTTGCGCGT
>ERZ795056.1586-NODE-1586-length-26579-cov-20.730320_pt1 | contig 26579 bp, 26 predicted proteins | sample MGYA00375140_ERZ795056 | MGnify/ENA primary metagenome ERZ795056 (study PRJEB30185, sample SAMN05720227) | activated sludge metagenome | isolation source: Anaerobic digester | place: USA | collected 2015-03-09 ... | reverse complement strand
ATCGCCCCCGCGCCGTTGAACATCGCGACTGCCCTCCATGCGGAGGCGACGGGGGCATTATCACTCAGGTGCGAGGGGGTGGGGATGGAGGTTTCTCTATCCCCCAGCTCAACGGGTTTAGTGGGTTGATTGGGTTGGGTTTGGGGATTCTGGATTCGGCGGAAGTGCGATCTATCTCACGCTGTCATCCCTGCCGAGCGACGTGAGAGCCGGGATCCATTGATGGGGTATCATGCTGGCGCAATGGGTCCCGGCCAATGTTGCTTTCTTGGGCTGCGCGCTTCCGGGATGACAAGTTGTGGGTGGGGCTCTCCGGCCTTTGCTTGCGCTCCCCCGCCTTGGGCGGAGGAGGAAAGAGGGCGGGGCGCCAGATATGGAAACGGCGAGCGGTTGCCCGCTCGCCGTCTGCCTCATCAGTCAGTTGAACATCAGGTCTTGTTCTTGATGTTCGCTTCTTTCGCTACGGCCCGGTCTTCGCGATCGAACTGGATCGGGGCGGCGCCGGGGGCTGCGGCGGCGTAGGCGCGGGACTTCTTCGCCAGGCGGGCCATCGACTCGCCCATCGTGCCGGCCGACATCGCCATCTGCTTGTCAGCGACAACGCCAACCGACGACGCATCGCCGATGTTGTCGAAGTTGGCGCCGAGGAAGATGACTTCCCAGCCCTTGGCCTTCACACGCTCAAGCGCGGCTTTCACGCCGTCACGCGTGACTTCCTTCGAGGCGTTCTCCTGTCCATCCGTCATCACCACGATGACGGCCTTGTCGGGCTTGTCGGCGTCGGCGAGCGCGATGATGCGGATCAGCGAATCCAGCAGCGGGGTCATTCCCCGCGGGGTCGCGTCAGCGTCCGTCACCGTCTCCCAATGGAGCGCCGGCTGCTTCCTGCGCAGCACGTCGAATTGCAGCCCTGCCTGCTCGTCGAAAACCGCCAGCGTGATGTGGCTGTCGACTGCCGGTCCGTCTTTTTTGTTTGCCAGTTCCTTTGCGTACGCGTTCACCGAGGACAGGGCCTCACTCCAGAGCGACTGCATCGATCCGGATCTGTCGAGGAGGATATAGGCCTGCATGCATGGTCCCCTTTTCTTGTAGTTCCCCAGCCCGCGGACACGCGTCAGCGCATCCGTCGCCGGGACATGGGTGCGGCGGGCTGCCGCACCAGAGGGGCGCTGCAAATTAATGCTGCGAATTGATGTGGCGGGGTTCCGCGAGCGTCAGCGCTTGTGACTGGTGAGGTGCTGGCCGAGCGCATGCCGACCGGCCGTTGGAAGTCGCCAGCAATCAGCCAGCGTCGCCGCCGCATGCGCCGGTATCGAGCGCGTGGAGCATCTGTTCTTTCGTGAACTGCTTGCAGCCCGCTGCTTCCCAGTCATTGGCGATGATCGCACGGATGCGTGGTTCATCGACGCCGACATTGGGGCAGACGCCATCAGGCGTCTGAACCATCAGCCAGATTTCGTTTTCCTTCAGGCCGCGTGACGCCAGCCCCGTGGCGCATGCTTCGGCTGTTGCAGCGTCGACGCCTTCGGGCGGCGTGTAATCGTCCAGGCTTCCGGGCGTGGCGGCGCTTGCGGCGCAGAAGCCGGACGTCATCGCGTAGGCGGGGCTCATGGTTCCGGCCTCGCGACAGGCGGCGGGCCATTGTGCGTCAAGCTCGCGCAACCGTTCCGCGTCCAGATCGATCGACGGGCAGATGCGATCGCCCGACATGATGATGGCCATCTCTTTCGGCGTTACGCCCAGCCCCATCAGCGCGCCCTCGCACTTCGCCTTTGGCACGATGGCGCAGCAGGGCGTCTCCGGTTCCTGTTCCCCGCAGGCGGAGAAGAGGGCGATGCCGGCGACAAGAGCAATGGCGCGCATGATTACTCCTCGGGCGGGTGGCCGGTGTGATCCTCGATCAGTTCGATGGCGATCCGGTCTGGCCCTTCGATGAAGGCATAGCGAAACTTGCCCGGCACATCGACCGGCTCCGACGTTATTTTCACGCCGTTGGCGCGCATGATTTTCAGGGCATTGTCCAGGTTGGGGACAGAGAAGCCGATGTGGTCGTTGACCGTTCCGCGCGATGGCTGGAGTTCGCTGATGCCGACCCAGTCGGCGGGGAATTCGGTCTTCGCATACGACGCCGGCATGAGGATCAGGTTGACGTTGTCGATCATGAACGATGCGGGGCGCCGTGGCGGCGGGCTTTGTCCACTTGCTGGGGGTGGAGGCTGGCGCGCGGTCGAGCTTGTCTTCGGCGTTGCGCCGAAGAACTTCATGTAGAAATCCGCAGCTGCGTTGGTGTCCGCGCTGAGCAGATGCAGGTGGCCGAAATTGTCGGTGGGCGCGGTGTTCAGTTCGATCAGCGTGCGGTCGGGGCTGGCGACGTACATGAAATAGAATGTGTCGGGGTCCCAGTTTGCGGATGCGGTGGAGATATCGGTCAGCGGCTGGAAGAAGGTGTTGCCCAATTCGGTCTGACGTTTGAATTCCTGCTTGGGATCGGGCGTGCCCCAGCCGATGTGCCAGATCGGCGAGTTGATTTTGGTCGAAGCTTTGGTTGCGACCTTGGTGAACAGCAGCCACGACTTCTGGACCCAGACCGCATCGGTGAGGCCGGCGAACTTCGCGGGCTTCGCGTTGAAGTGCTTCAGGTAGTAGGCGATCGATGCGGCCGGATCGACCGAGTTGATGTGGACATGGTGGAAATGGGCGCCGGCGATGAGTGGCGCTTCAGACGTGCCAGCTGTAGCGGCTGGCGGGGGCGACTGGCTGCAGGCAGCTGATGTGAGGAGCGCTGACGCAAGCAGGGCGCCGATGCGGATAGACATGATCTCTCTCCCGTGCGCAGCGCTGCCGGCCGCATTCCGGGCGAGAAGATGAAGGATCAACAAGGCTGTCAACGCAGACAGAGATAGCGCGCGCTCACGTTCGCGGTGGCGTGCGGGAACTATCGCATCGCGCCGGGATGGCGTGAGACGGCGCTAATAGCCAACAGCATCAGGTCGGGTGGATGCTGCCGTATCGATGGCGCGGCCTTCGCGTTGCTGTCCACAAGAGAACGCGCTTTTCCATGGCCGGGAGGGTGGCTGAGCCGGGGGTTTAACGCCTCGCTAACCAAAATGACGCCCAATCCATCGCTACTTTCAAATCATTCATTCCTCTGGGGAGAGCTCGGATGTCGGCCTGCTACAGGCTCGTTCTGGATTCGGTGTGCCGGAGCAATCATCATCGCATCGCGGTGATGGCGCTGGAGCATCTGCAGGCCGAAGACGCGGGCAGCTGGCGCGATCTCTTCCTCAAGCATCGCGACGCCTATCTGGAAGGCGCGAAGGCGCCGGATGAGGTGTTCAAGGATTTTCGCAATCACGTCTGCCATGTGCGCGACGGCAATTGGGGCGGTGCGCCTGCGGCTGCGCGCGAATGGTATCGCCGCACCGTGCGCGCGATGCAGGCGCAGGACTGGAAGCATGCAGCTTACTGCGCCGGCGTGATGAGCCATTATGCGGTTGATCCGGTGCAACCGTTCCACACGCATCAGACGGAAGAAGAGAACACTGTCCATCGCGCGGTGGAGTGGTCGCTGTCGAAGGCGTTCCCGGAGATGTTCCTGATCCTGACGCAGGAGCTGGGCTTTCCCGACGTGCCGACGCCGGCGGGCGAGGACTGGCTCGAGCAGATGGTGATCGCCGGGGCGAACGTCTCGAACAAGCATTACGAGACGCTGATCGATCACTACAACTTTGCGGTTGGCGTGAAGCGGCCGGTCGAGGGTCTCGACCAGGAAATGAAGGACGTGGTTGCAGCGTTGCTGGGCTACGCGTCCGTGATGTTTGCGCGCATGCTGGACCGGGCGATTGCCGAAGCGAAAACCGAAGCGCCGCCGGTGAATCTGTTGCTGGATACTGTCGCGATCGTCGCCAATACGCCGGTGCGCGTTATCTCGAAGCGTGTCGCGCATGTCGCGGAAGCTGAGCTGGTTTCGATCCAGTTCGCGGAGTTCCGCAAGACGGGCAAGGTTCGCGACACGCTGGGCGATGACGACAAGGCGGTGCGCAAGCTGTTCGCGGAGGAGGTGCTCAAAGTGCCTCTCTCGACGTTGGACTGCGCATGGCCGCGTGAGGCGGGAACGGCCAACGGGCAGGGCGCCGAGGCGCGGGTGACGAAGAAGGTGAAGGCTGAGAAGCCTGCTCCGGTTGCCAGGCCAGTGAAAGTCGAGAAGGCCAGGCCTGTCGCGAAAGTCGAGCCCGTGATGGCGGCGGCGCCCGCGCCGGTGATTTCGCGCATGCGGTTGTCGCGTGAAGCGGCTGTGGTTGATGCGCCTTCGATCGGACCGAAGACGGCCAATCGTCTCGCCATCATTGGCGTGAAGACGGTGGGCGATCTGCTGGCGCTCGCGCCAGAGGATGCCGCCGCGCGGATCAAGGCCAGCCATATCAATGCGGGCGTCATCAAGGACTGGCAGGCGCAGGCGCTGCTGGCGTGTTCGGTGCCCGAGCTGAATGGCACGAATGCGCAGCTTCTGGTCGGCGCGGGCATCTACAGCATCGATGATCTTGCCGCTGCCGATGTCGACTTCCTGATCGACGCGATCACCATGCACGCGCAATCAAGCGAGGGGGAACGTGCGCTGCGGGGTTCGGCGTTGCCGGAGCGGGCGCGCGTGAAAGCGTGGATCGAATCGGCGCTGGTGATCTGCGAGAACCGCTCGGCGGCGTGAAGCGTCGCCGCCGGCGGCCTGTTCAAGATGAACGCGGGACAACGTACGTTCAGGTTCCGCTTGCGACCTGTCGCAAATGAACGCGCCGCCGCGTCTCCGCCATGCTCCCTGCAGTTTTTCTGCAAGAATCTGCATTTGCAGACGACTGAAATGGCGTGACTTTTTTCAATGCGCTTATGTTTTTTCGAAGATGAACAGATGAGTCCAGCTCCGTTCAGGTGTCGTGCGTTGTTATGGGGCCTAGACACTGAAAGGAGTGCCTCATGCGTCTCATTGCTTCTTCCCTGATGGCCGGCCTCATCGCGTTCAGCGCAGTGGCCCCCGCCTTCGCCGATCAGCGTGGCCGTGGCCACAACGATCGCGGTCATGATCGCGGCCGTGGCCATGATCGTGACTGGAACGACCGCGATTATCGCGATGGCTATCGCGATGCCCGTAGGGACGATCGCCGTCACGATCGCCGTGACAACTATAATGGCCGTGGCTGGTACGACAGCCGTGGCGACCACCACTACTGGGGTCGCGGCGACCGCTTCGAACATCGCCGCCACAACACCTACGTGGTCGTGAACGACTATCACCGGTATCGCCTGCCGCCTCCGCGTCGTGGCGAGTACTACTACCGGGACCACAACAGCGGCGACATCCTGCTCGTCGCCGCCGCGACTGGCCTCGTTCTCTGGGCGCTGACCAACTAAGCGTCCGGCTGACACCGCAACCGCGCTTCTCTCTCACGCGAGTTGCCCCGCGGCCGCCCTTTCCCCAAAGGGCGGCCGCCTTCGTTTGCGATTGCCCCACGGGCAGGCCGCGCCGCGACTTGACATCGTCACGTCCGACCCGACACTTCCGCCAACGTAAACAAATGCAGGGAGGGCAGGATGCGCAGCATCTTCGCAGCAGTATCGGTTCTGGCGCTTGCGGCGGCCTGTGGCCCGACGGAGCCGGCCAAGCCCGCAGCGCTCGCGCCGAGCGCGACAGCCAATGCCGACCTCCAGGCGCTTCTTATCAAGGCCAAGCCCGGCGACACGATCGAGATCGGAGAGGGCAGTTTCGACTTTACCGAAGGCCTTTCGCTGACGGTGGACGATGTCACGATCAAGGGCGCGGGCATCGACAAGACCATCATCTCGTTCAAGGGCCAGAAGGGCGCGGGCGAGGGGCTGCTGGTTACATCCGACGGCGTCACGCTGACCGGCTTCACGATGCAGGACTCCAAGGGCGACGGCATCAAGTCCAAGGGCGCGGACAACATCGTTTACAAGGACCTGAAGGTTGAATGGACCGGCGGGCCGAAAGCCGAGAACGGCGCCTATGGCGTCTATCCGGTTGAATCGAGCAATGTGCTGATCGACGGCGTCACGGTTTCGGGCGCATCCGACGCCGGCATCTATGTCGGCCAGTCAGACAACATCATCGTGCGCAACAGCCGAGCGGAATACAACGTCGCGGGCATCGAGATCGAGAACTCGACGCGCGCCGACGTGCACGACAACGTCGCGACCAAGAATGCCGGCGGCATCCTGGTGTTCGACCTGCCGAACCTGCCGAAGAAGGGCGGGCATTCGACGCGCGTGTTCAACAACCAGATTGTCGAGAACGATACGCCGAACTTTGCGCCTCCGGGCAACATCGTCGCCGGCGTGCCCACCGGCACGGGCGTGCTGCTGATGGCGAACCGGAATGTGCACGTGTTCAACAACACGTTCGACAAGAACAAGACGACGCACGTGATGATCGTGTCCTACACGAACGAGATCAAGGACGACCCAGAATACAACCCGCTGCCGCGTGACTTCGTCATTCGCGACAACACCTATGGCGAAGGCGGCAATGATCCGCAGGGCCGTCTTGCCCCGCTGGCCCCCGCCATCGGCGGCAAGCTGCCCGCCATCGTCTGGGACGGCGTCACGAAATACGGTGACAAGAGCGAGGACGTGAAGATCGTTGTGCGTGAAAAGCCGGAGGTTGGTTTCATCAATCTCGGTCTCGGCACGACGCCGGTTGATCTGACCAAGGCCAAGCCGTCGATGGACCGCCAGCCGGACGCGGTGATCGAAGAACCCGCCGCCGTGGTCCTGCCTGAAAGGCCGGCCGCCAAGGAAGGCGCATAATTTCGGGACGGCAAGATTTCCCCTCCCCCTTGTGGGGAGGGGGCAGGGGTGGGGGGCGGTTCCGGTGGTGGATCGTCAGAGAGAGTTCCCGGTTTCAAACGCGCGCGCCAAACGCCTGCGTCATGAAACAACTCCCGCCGAGAAACATCTCTGGCAACTGCTCCGCAAGCTGGAAGGCTGTCACTTCAGGCGGCAGGCTGCCGTTGGTCCGTATGTCTTTGACTTCGCGGATCTGGGGCTGGGAATTCTGATCGAACTCGATGGAGGCGTTCACGGTCTCCCGGAAGTTCGTGAACGTGATCGTGTCAAACAGGCGTGGGCCGAAGGCCAGGGTTTTGTGATGCTGCGGATACCTAACCAGTACGTGTTTGGAACAGGCGAGCCTGCTGTCGCGATGGTGATGGCGGCGCGTCGTTTGCTAAAATCCGAAGGCGGTGTGCGTTGAGCGGCCCCCCACCCCTGCACCCCTCCCCACAAGGGGGAGGGGGAGTCATCCGCACCGTCAAAGCGTGCCTCGCAATCTGTGTTGCACTCGTCCTCGCCGCCTGCACGCAAGCGGCAGGTGTGCGTGATGCCGTGGTGCTGGCCGACGAGCCGGCGGAGAAGCTTTCGGACTATGGCTTCTTCGCCAGCACAAATGCCGGCGCGGCGCCTGCGGAGGGCGTGCGGCCCTATGATCTGGTCAACGCGCTGTTCAGCGACTACGCGGCCAAGCACAGGCTTGTTTATGTGCCCGCGGGCCAGTCCGCGGCCTACAACCCGGACAAGGTGTTCGACTTTCCTGTCGGCTCGGTGTTCATCAAGTCGTTCGCCTTTGCGCCGGACATGCGCGATCCCGCGCTCAACGAGCGCTACATCGAGACGCGGCTGCTGATTCACAAACAGCAGGGATGGGTTGCCTATCCCTACATCTGGAACAAGGAACAGACGGAGGCGGTCTATTCGCCCGTCGGTGGCCGCCAGCCGATCGAGACGATTTCGCCGGAAGGCAAGCCGCTGGCGATCGACTATTCGGTGCCGAACCAGAACCAGTGCAAGGAATGTCATTCGGTGAATGATGATTTCGTGCCGATAGGTCCGAGCGCGCGCAGCCTCAATCATGTCGGACCTGCCGGCGTGAACCAGCTCGCTGACTGGACAGCGCGCGGCATTCTCACCGGGGCGCCTGCGGATGCGCCGGCTGCGCCGCCGATCTATGGCGATGCGCCACTGGGCGACCGCGCTCGCGCTTGGCTCGACATCAACTGCGCCCATTGCCACAAGGCCGGCGGAGGGGCTTCCAACTCCGGGCTGTTCCTGGCGTGGAACGAGACCGACCCGACAGGGTGGGGCGTTCACAAGCGCCCGACTGCGGCGGGCAGGGGATCGGGGCAGAACCTGTTCGTGATCGAGCCTGGCCATCCCGAGCAGTCGATCCTGGTTCATCGCATCGCATCGACCGAGCCGGGCATATTGATGCCCGAGTTGGGGCGCACGACGGTCGATGAGAAGGCGCTGGCGATGATCGAGCAATGGATCGCCGCCATGCCGCCGGTCACGCCTTAACCCTGCTTCTTCATCGAACCGAGAGCGAGCTGTCAGAAGCCTGTCATCGAATTGGGTGAGAGAGTTCCCGAACAGATCGGGGACGGCCAGTGACGAAGCAGGTTGTGACCAGACAGCACGTGAACCAGAAGGCCCTCGCCGTGGCGGCGCTCGCCATGGTCGTCGCCATCGCGTTCGCGCCGACAGGCAAGGCGCGCGAACAGGCCGATACGGTTTCTACCGCCGACTCCTCCCGCAGCCTCGCTGCGCGCTGAGGACCGGCGCGGTCCAGCGGGCGGGGGCCTCGCCTCCGCCCGCACCGCCCGTCTAGAGAGGCGGGATCGGGAACAGCAGGCTGGTGAGGCTTGCAACCGCCAGCGTCAGCACCGCCGCCGCGACCCCGGCAGCAGCCAGCCAGTGCAGCGTGAGGTTCAGCTTGTCGACGATGCGCTGGATTTTCGGCGTGCCGCTGGGCGCGAGCTTCTTCTGGAGCTGCTGCGTCACCCAGTAGTGCGCGGCCAGCGCGGCGAAGAACGTCATCAGCATTACGCCAAGCAGCGCCATCAGGCGTCCGCCTTGTCCCTGTCCGCGCACGATCAGGTCGATCGGGAGGAGGATCAGGGGAATTGCGAGAACCGCCACAGGCCCCTTCGCCATCATCGCCCAGTAGGCGCGCCCGACCGCTTTCTTCATCGCGCCGCCGGCGCGCGCGATATACTCCGCCGTGACCACGCCCCTGAAGCGGCTGGCGATGGCGCTCTGGTCTTTCTTCGCCGCGTTTTCGGCAATCGCGACGTTTGCTTCTGACGCAAGCACGGTCGTGAGCGATGCATGCATCCCTTCGGTCGCGCGGGGTGGAAGCAGGCGGGTTTCCGGGAGCGCACTTTCCAGCACGCCCAGATCGTCAGCCAGAAGCATTCCGGCGATGTTGCGATAATCGAGTACGTCCTGCCGGGGGCCATAGCCACGCACTTCCGCACGGCTGCCGCCGGCGACCACGGTTACGGTCGTCACGGGCGTTACCGCTGTCGTCTCGCGACGCAGCGTGTCCGCGCTGGTCTCGGCGGTTGAGCGGTGCGTGGCGGCGAGAGCCAGCACCTTGTCGATACTGTCGAGCGCCTTGAGAACCGTGGCCGTTTCCGGATCGGGCGTTCGGGCGGAGGTCTCGAATGTTTCGTGGATCGAACAGGACAGCTGCGTCAGGAAATGCCGCCGGCCTTCGCCGCCACAGGTCTCGCAGCGCTGATGACCCGAGCCCTGGCATTGCTTGCACGTGATGGTCTTCTGCCCGTTGCAGGTCGCGCAGACGATCGTGGTTCGCCCGCCGCACTTGCTGCATCTGGTGATGCCGGTTCCCGTGCATGCGCCGCAGGTGGTCGTCTCCTGCACATGCTCGATGCGGTGGGAGTTGCTTTCTTCGTCATAGACCTTGCGTTCGCGGTGCGTGATCACCGTGCGCATTCCCTTGCAGGCAGCGCACGTGACTTTGCCGGTCGCGTTGCAGGTCTTGCACGGATTGCTGCCGCGCCCTTCGCATGCCTCGCAGGTGAGCGTGCCGGCGGCTTCGCAGATTGAGCAGGCGATCTTGCCTGCGCCCTGGCATGGCGCACATGTCTCCACATGGCCGATGGCGGGCAGGGGCGTGAAGCAGTCGCTGACGGCCGGTTTCGCTGACGGGGTTTCGCCATGCTCGGCCGCCCAGGCGGACAGCTTGCCCGCTGTGGCGGCCTTCGAACTCGCCAGCTGCGCCTCGCTGCCGCGCGCCATTGCGGCGGCATCGGGCGTCAGCGTGACGCCGGGGGGCAGGCCGCCATTGCCCTCGCGGTGCGTTGTTTCGAACGTCACGCGGAAAACCTGCCGCGCGACGACATCGACGTTCACATGCTGGCTGCTTTCGAGGGTCAGGTGGCCGCGATCAAAGCGGGTCAGCGGCTCGACGAAATCGCCGATCTTCGTCAGCAGGCGAATGCCGGGGTCCATGATGATCCCCCCGTCGCTGCTTGCGCCTGCTGTCACGTCGGCCCTCGACACGTCCATCCGCCTGACCGGGGTAGCATCCGGGTCTTCGTGGTCAAGCGCGTTCGCGCTTGCGGCGCCCGGCGCGGCGTTAACCGTACGCCTCACGCGATCGCGCGTCTTCGTCGCCTTGTCCTAATCGATACTGATCTAGATTGTAGGTCGGGCATATGCGCCCCGACAGGCGCCGCCGGGGAGTTTCTGTGACCACAGCCTTGAAGCCGCGCACGACACGGCCTGGCGGCATTCGCGCCGCCGTGAGCCTGCTGCTGCTCATTCCCGTTCTCGTTCCCCTGTTCGCCGTCGCGCTGATCTGGCTCAGCGAGCGGGATGCTTCACGTGCGTCGGATGACCGCGTTCAGGCCGCTGCCCGCATCGTCAGCGCCAATGTTCGCAATCTGGTGACCACGACGCTGGACCGCCTGCGCCGCATGGACGAGGCGCTCGGCCCCGACCCATTGCTGTTCACGCCCAAGCCCGGGCTTCCCGGGGAGGGCATCACGCAAGTTTATGACGCGTCGGGCCTGACGATCATGGCCGATGGCCAGCGCGGCGCCAGTGTCGCCAGCAATCCGGCTTTCGTTGCCCTCGCGGGCGGCGATCCGTGGACGATCACGCCGCTGCTTGGACAGGCGGGAGCGTTGCGCTTTTTCGGCATCGCCCGGCGGCTGGAGCGGAACGGACAGTTCGCCGGCGTTCTCTCCGCGCTGCTGCCGGCGGACATGCTCTCTGACGTCTGGAGCGAGGTGGCGCTGGGCGTGGAATCGACAGTGGGCGTGATCCGGGACGATGGCTGGCTGGTGACGCGCTATCCGGTTCCGGCCGAAGGCGTGAACCTCGCCAGCCATGATCTGTTCACGCAGCATCTGCCGAACGCGGCGGATGGCGTTTACACGTCGCTTGCTTCCCCGGTCGATCGGGTCGCGCGGATTGTGGGCTACCAGTCGCTCAAGGAGCTGGGGCTGGTCGTGACGGCCAGCCGATCGCGTGACGATATGGCGGAGGCATTCTGGACGCGTGTTGGTTCCACCGCGATGGTGGCGGCGCCTGTATTCATCGTCATGGTTGCGCTGTGCGGTTGGGCGATCCTGCTATTGATGCGGCACGAACGCTCGCGCGTGGCGCTGGAGGTTGCGCTTCAACAGAACCGCATGCTGTTCCAGGAAATCCATCACCGGGTGAAGAACAATCTTCAGCAGGTCTCCGCACTGGTGAAGCTGCAACAGGCGCCTGCGCAGATGAAGGAAGACCTGACACGCCGCATCGCGGCCATGTCAGCCGTTCACCAGCATATCTATGAGAGCGACCAGTTCGGCGCGCTGGACGCGGAAGGCTATCTCGCCAAGCTGCTGGCAGGGCTGCGCGACAGCGCGCCGCCGGGCGTTGATCTCGACTGGCGGCTTGCGCCCCTGCAGGTATCGCCGGATCAGGCGCTGCCGCTGGGCCTTATCGTCAACGAGGTTGTCGCCAACGCCTTCAAGCACGGCTTCCCGAATGGCAAGGCCGGGCGCGTGTCCGTCACGCTTGAGCGGCCGCTTGAAGGCAAAGAGGCCATTCTTACCATCGCGGACACTGGCGTTGGCATGTCCGAGATTCCCTCGGGCGGCATGGGCCTCGGCACACGCCTCATCGCGGGGCTGACGCAGCAGCTCGAAGGCAAGGCCGCCACTGTTCGCGACAATGGTGTGCGGTTCGAGCTGCGGTTTCCGGTGGGGGTGTAGGGCGACCCTTGGGAAGAGCCCACCAAACGGATAGAACGTCGCTGCGGTTTTGGGGGGATATGCATGCCACGTTGGCTCTTGCTGGCGTTCGCAATCTTGGTGGCCGTCGCCATTGGCCATGATCTGTGGAGCGAGGCCAATCGCACCGAGCCTACGTTTTACGAGGCTCTGCGGGCCGATGAGTTTGCGGAGAAGGAAGCTGCGGCTGTCATCCTTGCCCGCGCTCATGCGCAGGACGCCTTTACAGCGCAGACCTGCGCCACCGGCGGATGTGATGACCCCGCCAAGAGAGCAGCGGCGCTGGCCGCTCATGACACCTTGATCAGTGGCGGCTGCGTCGACTGGGAGATGTCCGAGTTTGATCCTTCGCGCGGGCTTGCCGCGCGAGCAGTTCCCAAATCGCGCGCTGACGCCGAGGCTGAGTGTCTGGCGCAAGCCAACGCCATCGCGGAGCGCATCGCGCAGAGTGCAGCCGCCCAGCGCCAACGTTTGTCAGCCGACAAATAAAACAAAACGGCCGCCGGATTTCTCCGGCGGCCGCTGTGTTCAGATTGAAGCGTGGAGGTTACTCAGCGTCGCCCGAGGGCGTGCCGCCTTCGCCGCCGCCTTCGCGACGCGGGCCGCGGTCACGACCGCCGCCGCCGCCACGACCGCCACGACCACCGCGATCACCATCGCGACGCGGACGATCACCGCGCGGGGGACGATCGCCCGACGGGCCATCATCCACGACGCCTTCGATGGCTTCGCCGGTCTGCTGGTTCACGGCTTTCATCGAGAGGCGGACCTTGCCGCGATCGTCGAAGCCGAGGAGTTTCACCTTCACGATGTCGCCTTCCTTGACGACAGCCGACGGGGACTCAACGCGCTCGGCAGCGAGTTGCGAGACGTGCACGAGGCCGTCTTTCGCGCCGAAGAAGTTCACGAACGCGCCGAACTCCATGACCTTCACGACCTTGCCTTCGTAGATCGCGCCGATTTCCGGGTCAGCCGTCAGGCCGTGGATCCACTTCTGGGCAGCTTCGAGGCTTTCTTTCTCGACAGCGGCGATCTTCACCGTGCCGTCGTCCTCGACATTGATCTTCGCGCCCGTCTTCTCGACGATCTCGCGGATGACCTTGCCGCCCGTGCCGATGACGTCACGGATCTTGTCGACCGGGATCTTCATCGAGATCATCTTCGGAGCGTTCTCGGAGACTTCGGTGCGTGCACCGTCCATCGCCTTGTTCATCTCTTCGAGGATGTGGAGGCGGCCGCCGTTCGCCTGAGCGAGAGCCGTCTTCATGATGTCGAACGTGACGCTGTCGATCTTCAGGTCCATCTGGAGCGAGGTGACGCCCACTTCCGTGCCTGCAACCTTGAAGTCCATGTCGCCGAGGTGATCTTCATCACCCAGGATGTCGGAGAGGATGGCGATGCCTTCCGCGTCCTTGATCAGGCCCATGGCGATGCCCGACACCGGACGGGAGATCGGAACGCCTGCGTCCATCATGGCGAGGGACGCGCCGCAGACCGACGCCATCGACGAGGAGCCGTTCGACTCCATGATCTCGGACACGATGCGGAGCGTGTAGGGGAAGTCCTCGCCTTTCGGGAGGACGGCCTTCACTGCGCGCCAGGCCAGCTTGCCGTGGCCGATTTCGCGGCGGCCCGGGGAGCCGCCACGGCCGGTTTCACCGACGGAGTAGGGAGGGAAGTTGTAGTGGAGAAGGAACTTCTCCTTCTTCGTGCCGCCGAGGCCGTCGACATACTGTTCGTCTTCAGCGGTGCCGAGCGTGGCGACGCAGAGAGCCTGCGTTTCGCCGCGGGTGAACAGCGAGGAGCCGTGGGTGCGCGGCAGGACGCCGACTTGCGACGTGATGGCGCGAACCTGGTCGGTCTTGCGGCCGTCGATGCGCGAGCCGGTGCGGATGATGTCACCGCGAACGACCTTGGCTTCGGCTTCCTTGAAGACTTCCTTGAAGACGAGCGGCTCTGCGCCCGTCGGGTTGGCTTCGGTCTTGACGAGAGCGGTCTTGGCCTTCTCGCGGGCAGCGTTCACGGCGTCGTGGCGCTCGCCCTTGTCCTTGATCTTGTAGGCGGCGGAGAGATCCGCGCCGGCAACATCCTGGATCGACTTGAGAAGCGCGGAGTGGTCCGGGCTTTCGAAGGCGAAGGGTTCTTTGGCGGCTTTTTCGGCCAGCTTGATGATCGCGTCGATGATCGGCTGGAACGAGTCGTGACCGGCCTTGACGGCGCCGAGCATGACTTCTTCCGAAAGCTCTTTCGCTTCGGATTCAACCATCATCACGCCTTCGGTGGTGCCGGCGACGACGAGGTCGAGCTGGAAGTCTTCCATCTGCTCGGCCGTCGGGTTGATGATGTAGGCGCCGTCCTTGTAGCCGACGCGCGCAGCGGCGATCGGGCCATTGAACGGAGCGCCGGAGATGACGAGAGCGGCGGAAGCGGCAACCATGCCGACGATATCCGGATCGTTTTCCTGGTCGTAGGAGAGCACGGTGATCGTGACCTGGACTTCGTTCTTGAAGCCATCAGCGAACAGCGGGCGGATCGGACGGTCGATCAGGCGCGAGGTGAGCGTTTCTTTTTCGGTCGGGCGGCCTTCGCGCTTGAAGTAGCCTCCGGGAACGCGGCCAGCCGCGTAATAGCGCTCGAGGTAGTTCACGGTCAGCGGGAAGAAGTCCTGGCCTTCTTTTGCCTTGCGCGCATAGACGACGGCCGCGAGCACGCTTGTCTCGCCATAGGTCGCCAGCACCGCACCATCAGCCTGGCGCGCAATGCGGCCAGTTTCGAGTGTGAGCGGACGGCCCGCCCAGTCGATCGTCACACGTTGGATGTCAAACATCAGTCTTTTCTCTTTCTGCATACGAAAACCCGCCGGACCCCGGTGGGCCGGCGGGTGTGGGAGGAACCCGGCCTAGCGCCTGAGTTCCAGCTCTTTGAGGATCGTCTGATAACGACCCTCGTCTCTCGACTTCAGATAGTCGAGCAGTCGGCGACGCTGCGAGACCATCTTGAGAAGGCCGCGGCGCGAGTGGTTGTCTTTCTTGTGCTCTTTGAAGTGCCCGGTCAGATAGTTGATCCGGTGGGTCAGGATTGCGACCTGCACTTCGGGGCTGCCCGTATCACCTTCGGTGCGAGCAAATTGCTTGATCAGGGCGGCTTTCGCCTCCGGCGTGATCGACATCGGGTTTCTCCTTGGGCCGTGTGGCCAGTCTATTGGTTGAACACGCGAACCGGCATGAATCTGCCGGCCCGGACTTCACCCAGAGCGACGCCGAGTTGTTCTTCGCCCACCTTTTCAGTGGCCAGACAAATGCGGGAGGCATCCTCCCCGTTCACTTGACGAGGACGGCGCATCTCCCGAAACGCCTCGACCTGATGGGGCAGAAGTACGATCTCTCGGCCCTGCCTGAGCCTGGACGCCTCTTCCCCGGTGATGGCCAGCGCCGGGATGTCGTCCAGCGCGGTCTCGAGAGGAACGAGGTGCTCGTCCAGCGCGGGCTTATCGCTCATTTGCTGGAGAATTGAAAGCTGAATTGCCGCGTCCTCGGCAAAAGCGCCCACACGCGTCCGCCGCAGGGCCGCAACATGCCCTTCTGCCCCCAGTTTGAGGGCCAAATCTCTCACCAAGGCCCTGATATAAAAGCCTTTTCCGCAGGTTACCCCGATCACTGCGAGGTCGGTCGACGGACAGTCGATCAGCTCTGCTTTATGCACCACCACGGTACGGGGCTGCAGCTCCACCTCTTCCCCGTCACGGGCAAGGTCATAGGCCCGTTCCCCATTCACCTTGATGGCGGAATAGATTGGGGGGGTCTGCTGGATCTCGCCGACGAAGCCTTTCAGCGCCTCGACGATCGCTTCGCGCGACGGGCGAACGTCGGATTCGCCGGTCACGGCCCCTTCGCGATCCTGCGTGGTGGTGGAAGACCCCCAGCGGATCGTGAAGACGTAATCCTTGTCCGCCTCCATGACATAGCCGACCGTCTTGGTCGCCTCGCCGAAGGCCAGCGGCAGGATGCCTGAGGCGAGGGGATCCAGCGTGCCGCCATGCCCCGCCTTCTGGGCGTTGAAGATGCGGCGGCAGATACCGACAGCCTGTGTCGAGGTCACGCCCTCGGGTTTGTCGAGGATCAGCCAGCCGTGAACCGGCTCGCCCTTCTTCTTGCGGGACATGGGTCTCTCTCTAAAGGCGCCGCCGCGGGATCAAACCACGGCCGGGTCGAGTTGAGGCGCGGGATTAGGGGGGATGGATCGGGGGGTCAACCCTGTCTGCCCACCCACATCTCCTTACCTTGAGGGAGCCAGCTGCAAGGGCGGGACCTCGGGGTGAGGTTCGACAAATGCATCCAGCGCAACCCACGCGCAAACGACGACCAGCAAAGCCAGTGCGGCGACAGCCAGCAGATTTGAAAGCTTCGGCATCATCACCCTCACAGAACTTTCAGAGCTGCCAGAACCACCCACACGCCGATAAGTGCGAACAGCACGGCTGCGCCCATCCGCACGTATTTCAGAGGCACAAGGCGCGTCACCGTATCTCCCAGCAGAACAGCCGGAACGTTGGCCAGCATCATGCCCAGCGTCGTGCCGATGGTGACGAACAGGATGTTGTTGAACTGGGCCGCCAGCAGCGACGTTGCGATCTGTGTCTTGTCGCCCATCTCGACGAAGAAGAACGCGACCAGCGTGGTCAGGAAAATGCCGCCGCGCGAAGCGTTGGCCGCGCCATCGTCCTCCTTGTCGGGAATAAGCGCCCAGCCGGCCATCACGACGAACGCCACGCCGACAATGACCTGGAATACCTGTCCGGTCAGGAAGCTGGCGACGAAATAGCCGAGCGTTGCCGCGGCCGCGTGATTGAGAAGCGTAGCGACCAGGATGCCGAGAATGATCGGCACAGGCTTGTGAAACCTGGCTGCGAGCACAATCGCAAGGAGCTGTGTCTTGTCGCCGATCTCGGCGAGCGCGACGACGCCTGTAGAGACGCCCAAGGCTTCCAGCATGATGAACTTCCGGGGGGCCGTTGCTGACACGACGATACACGACCCTCGCGGCCCTTGCCGAAGGTCTGCATCGTCGGTCTCGCCAATCCGGAGCTTTGCTCCGTCTCCTGCGCCATGGTTCCGAGATCGAGTATCCGGGAACCAAGTATGTTGACGCAGGCTTCGCTGGGGCGCGAACGGCTACTCCCCGAAAACAAGGCGTTGCTAAACGCTCGTTGACGCCATGTGAAGCGGGAAATGCCGCGCGGACGTTTTTGTCGCTGCCAGCTGCGACTGCGAACGGCTCGCACAGTCGTCGTGCGTGGCGGCGTTATCGGGCGGCGGCGCCGAACCTGTGGTCCAGATCGACCAGCGCATCGGCCAACCCCAGCGAGGCTTCGATATCCCCGCGCAGCCGCAACAATGTTTCGCGATTTGCGGCCGGCTTCGTGAAGCCCGGTGGCTCGAACAGGGCGCGGCTATCCACCTTGGGCGCCGCAACCGTAAGCCGCGATCCCATGCACAGCATCACCGGCCGCCCGAAATCCCCGCGCTGGCCCAACTTCAGCAACCGCTCCATCAGCGCCGGGTGGAGCAGGGCGCGCGCCGCGATCTGGTCAGTTGAATAGACTTCATAGATGCGCTCGAACTCGACATCCTCCAGCTTCACGCGTTGACGCCCGCTGGCGTCCAGGCGGTCGCGGAGATTGCCGAACGCGCCCGCATCCGAAACCACGGAGGTCGTAGCTCCAGTGTCGCGTTTGAGGTCGATGTCGATCAGGAGGCCGTCGAAAACCGCTTCGTCTTTCTTCTTTTCCTCGGCGCTCATCAGCTTGAGCTCGACAATGCTGATGGGCAGGCCGCGATAGGTTCCGGCCAGCTCGTTCGTCGCATGCGCCTCGCCAAACGCGCGGAAGATGCGCTCGGCCTTCAGTCGCGAAAGATCCGGCATCACCGCATTGCGCCAGGTGATCTCGCCGAACGATGCGGCCAGACGCGGCAGCACGCGCTCGCGGTACAGTTTCGAGTACTGCTGCGAGAGTTCCTTCACCGACCACAAATATCCAACCAGCCCGCCGACAGCCATCACGGCGACGAAATCCATCGCGCCGCCCGGCGCACCCGTCAGCGCCAGCAACGTCCACGCGCACAGGCCCACGCCCGCGCATGCCGGCACGCGCCAGGCCGACCGTTCGATCACCTGCTGTGAAACGTGCTGCCGATAGCCTTCGAGATCGGCAAGGATCGCATGCATCTCGCCGCCAAGTTCATCGGCGCTCATCACCGGCGGAAGCAGCTCAGCCTTTTTCGGTTCGGACAATTTCAGCGCGATCCCGCCGCCAACCGCCGCGATCAGGAGCGCCACGAAAAACCCGCCGAACACCGAAGTCGCGAAACCAATCAGCCCTGGCGTGCGCGAATTCGCAGCTACCGCAATACCGATCCAGGCGATCGCCGCGAGTCCAAGAAAGGCAATGAAAACCACGCGCCCGATCTGGGCGCCGGGTTCTGGTATCGCCTTGAGATTCTGTGCAGCCGGCGTCGTCATCGACCCGACATATAGACCGCTCATCCCGCCTTGCGAACCGCTCGGACCGCCGGATCGGGCCACCTAACCATAAAGAGAGAAATGCAAACGCGCGTGAATGCCCGCAACTAGCGCCTCACGCCGTTAGCCGGCAGAGAATCCATCCCGATGTGGCGGCAACGTCACGACCTTGCCGCGCCCTGCCGCAGGGAAGATCCGGCAGTCCATCCATGCGATTGGCAATCTCCCCGCGACGCTGATAGCGTTTCGGGATCTGACCGGGGCCGAACCATGAAGAAGACTCTGCTCGCCTGCCTCAGCTTCACGGCGATCGCCGCGACAGCGCTCACACTCCAGGTTCAACCCAGCGCCGCGCTGCCCGTCGCCAGCGACAACGCGCCGACCGACTATTCCAAATGGAGCCAGCCCGCGCTGGAGGCAGAGCTTCAGCGCCGCGCGGTGATCGAGCGCAAGGTGCTGATGCCGATGCGCGATGGCGTGCATCTCTCGACCGACATCTATCGCCCGAAGGATGTGACCGGGCCTGTGCCGACGATTTTCGTGCGCACGCCTTACAACATGAACACGCTGACCGGCGGCACGCTGCGTCAGGTCGTCGAGGCGATCGATCGTGGTTATGCCTATATCGGGCAGAACGAACGCGGCCGCTATTTCTCCGAGGGCAAGTTCGAGATTCTCGGCTACCCGCGCACCGATGGCTATGACGCGCTCACGTGGATTGCGGACCAGCCCTGGTCAAACAAGAAGGTCGGTACGCTCGGTTGTTCTTCGACAGCGGAATGGCAGCTTCAGCTTGCGGCCACCAATCACCCGGCTCATGCGGCGATGGTGCCGATGGCTTCCGGCGCCGGCATCGGTCGCGTCGGCGAATTCCATGAGCAGGGCAACTGGTATCGCGGCGGCGTTCCGCGCACGCTGTTCACCATCTGGCTCTACGACACAGACAATCCGCTTCGCGCCCAGATTCCTGAGGGGCTTTCGCCGGAGATGCGGCAATATCTGTCGGCCTACAGCGATCTCAATCCGAAGAAGCCCAACGTCACCTGGTCAAAGCAGGTCTGGCATCTGCCCTATGCCGAGATGCTCACCTCCCTGGGAGAGCCGGCAGGCACGAATGAACAACTGATCTCCCGCGCGTTGCCGGATGATCCTGAATGGTTCAAGGGCGGCCTCTATCACGACAACGAAAAGTGGGGCGTGCCCGCGCTCTGGTACAATTCCTGGTACGATGTCTCGATTGGCCCGAACCTGGCGCTGTACAATCACGCTACCAAGGCCGGCGTCGATGCTGAGGCGCGTGACAACCAGTACGCCATCGTTGGTCCCTCCGTGCATTGCGCCTACGGCTCGCTCGGCCCCAACTTTAAGTCGGGCGATCGCGAGCTTGGCGACGCGACGATGGATGTGAACGGCGAAGTCTGGAAATTCTTCGACCGTTTCCTCAAGAGCAAGCCGGAAGCCTTCCCATCGACCACGCCGAAAGTCCGGTATTATTCGATGGGCGACAACCAGTGGAAGACGTCGCAGCAATGGCCGCCGAAAGCCGCGCAGGAAACGCGGCTCTATCTGCGCTCGAACGGCAGGGCCAATTCCGTGTTCGGCGACGGCAAGCTCTCCTTCAGCGCTCCCGGCAATGAGCCTGTCGACAGCTTTGCCTACGATCCGAAGAATCCGGTTCAGACCATCGGCGGCGGCGATTGCTGCAATGGCGGCGTGGTTGTTCCCGGCGCATTCGACCAGCGTCCGGCTGAAGTGCGTCACGATGTGCTCGTTTATACATCCGATGTCCTGAAAGAGCCGGTGACGGTGGCCGGGTTCGTCGATGCGATCCTTCATGTCTCATCGGATGCGAAGGATACCGACTTCGCCGTGAAGCTCGTCGATGTCGCGCCTGATGGAACGGCCTATATCCTCGACGACACCATCCTCCGCGCCCGCTTTCGCGAGGGCTATGACCGCGAGGTCTTCATGCAGAAGGGCAAGACGTACAAGCTCGATTTCACCCCGATGTCCACCGCCAACACCTTCCTGCCGGGGCATCGCATCCGCGTGGAAGTCACATCGTCGTCCTTCCCGAAATACGGCCGCAATCTCAACAGCGGCGGCCGCAACGAGTTCGAGAAGGATGGCATTGTCGCCAACAACGTGGTCCGCCACACTTCAAGCCAGCCGAGCTACATCGTGCTGCCGATCGTGAAATAGGGTGGGAAATTGAGTCTTATAGCCCGTTTCAAAGGCGTGTTGTCCAGGCAGACGCCGGCGGCTCCACCTGCTGCTGCGTCGCTCGTCGCGGCGGAGCCCGAACCCGACATCTCCAACAATGTCGGGCTGGTGGATCACTGTCTGTCGGGATGGCTCACTGGAAACGAACTTTTTCGAGGGTTCCCAATCCTTGCTGAAGACGTGTTGATCGACGCCGGCTGCGGGTCCGGCAACTATGCAGTGTTCGCCGGACGGCAGGGGCCGCACATCATTCTTTGCGACATCCTTGCGGAGCAGGTCGCCAAGGCTGCACAGCGGGTGCGCGAGACGAACGCCCGGGATGTGACCGAAGTGGTGCAGACGTCGGAGCTCATGCCGCTGCCGGATCAGATAGCGACCAAGGTCGTGTGTCGGGAAGTACTCGAGCATGTGGGCGACCCCGTGCTCTTCATGTCCGAACTTGTTCGTGTCGCCAAACCGGGCGCTCTGTTCCTCATATCCGTGCCGCACCCGGCATCGGAATCCTTGCAGGCTCTCGCGCACAAGCCAGCATATTTCCAGCCGCCCAATCACGTTCGGATAGTCTCGCCCGAACAGTTCAAGGCTCTGGTGACCGATGCGGGACTTGTTATTGAGAACTACGAGACGCACGGGTTCTATTCGATGATGGCGCTGGCCTTTCTCTCGATCTGCGACACGGATTTGGAAACCCGCCAACATCCTCTTCTCTATAACTGGGGCCGCACCTGGCGCACTCTGCTGGAGACGGAAGGCGGCGTTGAGCTCAAGAAGAAATTCGACTCTTATCTTCCAAACAGCCAGGTCATCATCGCCCGCAAACCTGGCTAGTGTGCCGCCGCTGGATCTCAGCCTATGAAACTCGACACCCTCGAACGCTTTCTTGCCGGCCTTGCCGTGCTGTTCTCGGCCGCGGCGCTGGGCACGGCGTACCTGTTCCAGTTTCCCGGCTACTATTCCGCGTTCGATCGACTGCAGCGTTCGATCGGTTTTGTGCTCGGCCCCTGGGTGGTGGCGGCCGCAGTTACCGGTCTCATCTGGCTTGGGGGAAACCTGCTGAAATTCCGCGTGCCGCTGCTGGAAGTCTTCTTCACGCTGATCTGCGGGGCCTCGGCCGTCTCTATACTCGAAGCGCTGCGCTAGTCGGCGGTTCCCGGCGTTTGGCGACTGCCAGAGCTTGCCAGCCAGCCGCCGCGCAGGCCAAGTGGGCGAACTGGTTCGGGCAGGCTGGAGCTGCGTTCACATGCTGAAATGGCTGAGCATCATAACGGTGCTCGCACTGGCTGCGGGTGTCGCGGTCGGCGCGTTGGTCGGCGCGTCCGGCAATGCCGCTCTCGTCAGTTTCATCACCGAAGTGGAATACATCGGCGCCCTCTGGCTGAACCTGCTGCGCATGACGGTGGTGCCGCTGGTCTTCTCGCTGCTCGTCACGGGCGTCGCCTCCGTCGCCAACGCCGCATCGACCGGGCGGCTCGCCGCTCGCTCGCTTGGCGTGTTCGGCGTCCTGCTGGTGATCGCGACCGCGTTCGCCTGCATCATCTTTCCCGCAATTCTTGTGCTCTGGCCGGTTGATCAGACAGCGGCGTCCACCTTCATCGCCGGGGCGGGCAACGCTCCCGTTGCGGCCGCGTCCCCGCCGACCGTTGGCGCATGGCTTGCCGCGCTTGCACCTGGAAACCCGATCGCCGCAGCAGCAGAGGGAGCTATCCTGCCGTTGGTCGTGTTCGCGTTGTTCTTCGGCTTCGCCGCAACCCGGCTGCCCGCCGCCCAGCGTGATCCGATGGTCGGCTTCTTCCGAGCTGTCGCCGACACGATGATCGTGATTGTGCGTTGGGTATTGCTGGCCGCGCCTATTGGCGTATTCGCGCTCGCCCTTGGCGTTGGCATGACCGCAGGCGTCGGAATTGTAGGCCTGATCGCGCAGTATATCGTGATCGTATCTGCGGTCACGGCCGCCATCGTCCCGATAGCCTTCCTGTTCGCGATCCTCTGGGGCCGGATCGGTCTCGCACGGTTCGCCAACGCCACGGCCCCCGTGCTTGCGGTTGCTATCTCCAGCCGATCCTCGCTCGCGTCCCTGCCTTTGATGGTGGAACGCTCGCGCGATGCGCTGGGTGTGCCCGAACGTGTGGTCAACATCGTCCTGCCACTTGCGGTTGCGGTGTTCCGGATGACCAGCCCGGTCGCAAATCTTGGTGTGGTCTTCTTCTGCGCTGCTGTCTTTGGCGTCGATCTCACGCCCGACAAGATCGTGGTTGGCGGTCTCGTCGCTATCGCGATCAGCATCGGGTCGGTTGGCCTGCCGGGCGAGATCTCATTCGTCGCCAGCGTCGCGCCGATTTCCATGGCGATGGGCGTGCCGATCGAACTTCTCGGCATCCTGGTAGCCGTCGAATCCGTGCCGGATATCTTCCGCACCGTGGGGAATGTATCGGGGGACATGGCTGCGACCGTCATTGCAGGGAAGGGCCAAACGGCTACTCCGCCGACGACCGCCAGTTCATCTGCGGCTGCGTCCGCCTGACGACGCGGGCGGCGGCCAGAACTTCATCGATGGCCCCGGCGATCATGTCGGGGCGATGGAAGAAGAAGGCGTGATTGGAATCCGGCACAATCTGAAGCCGGCCGCGGCTTGACCATGTCGCCAGGTCGGCCTGCAGCTGACGCCATACGATTTCGCTTTCAGGCGTATCCGAGCCCGCCGCCAGCCCATCGGAGGAAAGCAGATAGGCGTCATGTGCATCGGCACGCTTGCGCGCCTGCGTCTGTTCGGGAAGCTCGCGTGCCAGCACGACGATTGGCCAGTTCTGAAGATCACGATAGCGCCCTGCGACATCCATCGTGCGCGACCGCTCGCGCGCCTCGCGCGCATTCGCCTGCGCTGACTTCGGATAGAAGGCGCGCACCTCGTCGGAGATCGAAGGGTCGGCGGGATAGGGCGACAGCCGCATCAGCCCTGTCCACCTGAAGGCGAGGCCGAACTCCTGCGCCGGCGTCACATACTCGCCGGTTGGCAGGCCCGCTTCGCGGAAGCGCTTTTCCTGGTCAGGATGCGAGGAGTCCGCGAACACCATGCCCGCGATCTCGTCCCGATAGAGGCCGGCGAAGATCATGTTGTAGAGGCCGCCGCGCGAATGGGCGACCATCACGTAAGGCGGCTTTTCGCCTGCCGCAGCCAGCGCAGCGTGAAGATCGCGCGCCACTTCTTCAGGTTCGAACTTTGTGCTGGCCGGATCGCTCCACAGAATGCCCGCGCGGCTGTAGGCGCACGCGCGCGTCTTGGCTGTGACCTTCTCCATCACGGGCTTCCATCCCAGCGAGCCGAGCATGTCGCCGCCGGACTGGAACACGACGGTTGGCCCGCCTTCGCCCTGGCAATCGATCTGGATGCGCCGGCCGCCTATGTCGACCAGCTTTCCTTCCACCGGATGGGTGCGGACAGCTTCAGCTTCGAAGAAAGTCTCACAGGCGGACAGGGCAGGCAGGCAGGCTACCGCGAAGGCGATCGCCATCGCCTGCTTGATCCTCGCGCTGTCGCCAGTTTTCCGCATCACCTGCATTTTGTAGGCGCCACACCCGCCCGGCGCCACATCACAATTGGGTAAGTTGGCGCGGACGCCAGACACGAAAACGCCGCCGCGGTTGCCCGCGGCGGCGTTTCACGGGTTCATGTGAACCGGCTTACTTGATCGTGATTTCCAGATCGCCGACAGCCGGGTCGGTGATCTTGAACTTGTCGCCTGACTTCTTGCCGGCGGGGTATTCCACGCAGGCATTGTCCTGGCCCACGGCGGCGGCCGTGACGCAGAGCTTCGAGCCGTCGACCTTGTAGGTGCCTTCATACTGGCCATCAAAGCCCGAGAAGGTGCCATCCGGCTTGTAGGTGACGTCGCCAGTCATGCTCATCTGCGCGACGGTGATAGTCACGCCTTTCGAGATGACTTCCGTAAGCGTGTCGGACGGCGGCGTTTGCGCCAGAGCCGGCATCGCAACAGCAGCGGCCACGAGGGCGATCAGTTTGAGTTTCATGTTCGTTTCCCTATCCCGTTTTCATCATCCGATCCGGGGCCGATTGAAGCCTTCCGGAGATCCCACCGCAAGAGGCGGATACGCGAACGCCGTCGGGGGTGCCGGCGGCGCTTTACTCAATGTCCCTATTACGAGCGGATGGTCACTTTCAGCGGGCCCATGTCCGAGGGAAGCTCGAAAGTGTCGCCCGATTTCTTGCCATCCGGATATTCCGAGCACTGGTCCAAGATACCTACAGCTTCGGCGGTAATGCAGAGCTTGTTGCCGTTCGTCTTGTAGGTTCCTTCGATCTGGCCATCAAAGCCCGAGAAGGTGCCGTCAGCCTTGTATTCGATATCGCCAGCCTGACCCATGACTTCCATGGTCACGCCCTTCTCAACGACAGCTTTCACCGTGTCGGACGGCGGCGCGACATCCTGAGCCAGCGCCGGAGCGGCCAGCATCGCGGCGGCGAGCATGATTGGTGCAAGCTTCATGAGTAATCCTCCCAGCAGAAACGCCGCAGTTCCCTACCATCGAACGGCGGTCTGAAACAGGGGGCGGATGCAGTGGGAGGTGCAAACCAGCTCCGGACGAGATAACGAAAACTCCATGACGTTCCGCGCCACCTGTCTGACGCTTTTTCCGGAGGCCTTTCCGGGCATTCTTGGCGTTTCCATTGTCGGAACGGCGCTGCGGCAGGGCATCTGGCAGCTCGATACCGTCGACATCCGTGAGCATGGCGTCGGCAAGCACCGCAATGTGGACGATACGCCTTCGGGCGGCGGCGCGGGCATGGTGATGCGGGCTGACGTAGCGGCGGCGGCGATCGACAGCGTCGCGCAGGAAGGACGTCCCCGCATCTATCTCTCCCCGCGCGGGAAACCGCTGACCCAGGCGCGGGTCCGCGAACTGGCGGCGGGCCCCGGCGTCATCCTGCTGTGCGGCCGGTTCGAGGGGCTGGATGAACGGGTGATCGAGGGCAGGAATCTCGAGGAGGTTTCGCTGGGAGACTTTGTACTGGCCGGCGGAGAAGTGGCGGGGATGGCCCTGCTGGAAGCGTGTGTCCGCCTTCTGCCCGGGGTTGCGGGAAATGCGGAGTCCCTGACAGAGGAAAGCTTTGAGACCGGCCTTCTCGAGCACCCGCATTATACGCGGCCGCAAATGTGGGAAAATCTTGAGATTCCAGCGGTGTTAACCTCTGGCGACCATGCCAAGGTCGCGGCCTGGCGACGAAATCAGGCCGAGGAGTTGACTAAAGCCAGAAGACCCGATTTATACGCCGCTTCCCGCGACGCCCCCCTTCAAAGGGCGAAGCCGCGCGACTGAAAGACAGAACGATGGCCGCTCACCTCATCCAGACCCTCGAACGCGAGGAAATCGCCCGCGTCACCGAAGGCAAGAAAATCCCTGATTTCGCACCCGGCGACACGCTGCGCGTCAACGTGAAGATCAAGGAAGGCGAGCGTGAGCGCGTCCAGGCCTTCGAAGGTCTTTGCATCGCCCGCGCTGGCGAAGGTCTCAACGAGAGCTTCACCGTCCGCAAACTGTCGTTCGGCGAAGGCGTTGAACGCGTGTTCCCGCTGAACTCGCCGGTGCTGGACTCGATCGAAGTCCGCCGCAAAGGCAAGGTCCGTCGCGCCAAGCTGTATTACCTGCGCGGCCTGACCGGCAAACGCGCCCGTATTGCTGAAAAAACCAGCACCCGCGGCGCCGCTGGCGACAACGCTGAAGGCT